>ENA-OWNT01000448-OWNT01000448.1-seawater-metagenome-genome-assembly--contig:-NODE-448-length-97915-cov-12.758969_pt1 | contig 97915 bp, 86 predicted proteins | sample MGYA00238136_ERZ651165 | MGnify/ENA primary metagenome ERZ651165 (study PRJEB26861, sample SAMN08777766) | seawater metagenome | isolation source: coastal seawater | place: USA: Florida | collected...
GAAACCAGGGGGTGTCTGGGGGACGGAGTCCCCCGCTGATGCACCAGCAGTCAGCCCGGAGCCAACCTCAACCGAGGTCCCCTGTGTTCTGTCGGTGGAGCGAACAACTTGTGCGGGTCCCGTCCCCTGGCGAGGGGGAGGACTTCGCGGTGAAGGTCTCTCTGGTGGGCCCCCTCCGGCCCTTCGGGCCACCTCCCCCTGAAGGGGGAGGACATCGGCGTACTCACCTGAATTCGTCCGGTTGGAGGGACGCTGTGGCCACTTGTGCAGGCAGGAGACCTCTCAGGTGGAGGAGCCCGAAGGGCGGAGGGGACCCGCTCAGCGACACCGGTCGTCAGAGTCCTCCCCCTCTCAGGGGGAGGTGCCCGCGAAGCGGGCGGAGGGGGCCCGAGCGGTCGGAGTCATCCCCGGTCAGAGGCTCGCGTGGCTCTCCGCCACCACCGACACCTCTTCGAAGCCAGCCTGTTGGGCCGTGAGCAACACCTTGCCCACGAGTCCCCACGGTGCATCGGCGTGGGCTCGGATGACCACCGTCCCCTCCCCTGCCCGCTGCTGGAGCGGACCGTAGAGGTCGGACACCAATGCGCCGTCCGCCTCGGCCCAGTAGACCGCCGACCCGGCACGCCAGCCGTCGACGTACAGGCCGTCTTTGCCCACATCGACGGTGACTCCGCGCGCCGGTGCATCTTCCGACACCGACCGCGGCAGGGAGAGGTCGCCTTCGGGGGTCTCGGCGGGGGGCTCGGCGCTCCAGGTGCGCAGCACGGCCACGATGAGCAACGTGAAGAGGTCGACCATCGGGGCCATGGCACCGGTCGACAGGCCGGCCACCCCACTGCCGGACGAGGGCTGGAACAGACGACGCCTCATGGGGTGGGTCCGGAGGCGGACTCCACCACCACCTCGGGGAACAGCTCACCGCGGCTGTCTGCCTTCACCGCATCCATCCACGAGACCACCCTCTGGGTGGGGGTGTCGCGTGCGGGCACCAGGGTGATGCGGCTGCGCTTGGGGTCGAGCTGCTTGAGGGTGCGCAGCACAGCGCGCAGTCCGGCAAGATCTGTGGCGGGAAGGTCGCGGCGCTCCACGTCGCCGGTGGCCGCCCGCACATCGGTGCTGCGGACATCGGCCTGGACCCGGTAGCCAGCGCCGTCCACCCGCACGACAAGCTGCTCGATGGGGCCGGGAGGCAGGGGCGGCAGGGCGTCTCCGGGGGCCGCCACCGACAGCGACAGGCCCGTGAGCTTGCGCGCGCTGGTGGTCATGAGCAGCATGGGCAACAAGATGACCATGAGCGACACGACCGAGAGGATGGCCGGTCGGGTGTCCGGGGGCGCGGACCGGGGGCGGAAGAGGGGCCGCACCACTCAGTCGCCCGTGCCTGCCCGCGCCCGCGAGACCGCCACAGCCGAGGCGGCCGCTTCACAGAACGCGAGCAGCTTCTGCACCCGGCCGTCGAGCCAGGCGTGGGCAGCGAGGGCCGGGATCCCCACCAACAGGCCGTATGCGGTGGTGGCCATGGCGGTGGCGATGCCGTCGGAGAGCCGGGTGGCCCGCTCGACGCTGCTGGCGTCGCCCAAGCCCTGGAAAGCGACGATGAGGCCGTAGACCGTGCCCAACAGGCCCAGCATCGTGGCGATGTTGCCCACCGATGCGAGGTAGGGCACCCGCTGGCCCACCTGGATCTGCACCCGGGCTGCAGCAGCGCCCATGGCGTCCCACACCGCACCCTTCGGTGCCTGCGCGCCGGCCTGCACGATGGCCGCCGCAGGATGCCCGGCGAGGGCCTCGCTCCCCTTGGAGGGGTCGTCGGAGATGGCCTTGAGCAGGGCGTCTTCATCCACCGACCAGCGCAGGACGAGCAGCCACGTGCGCTCGACCAGCACCGCCAGACCGAACGCGAGCACGGCCGTGAGGGCGTACATGAAGCCGGCCCCGGGGCCCTGGAATGCCGTGAGCAACGAGCTGAGCACCGGTCCTCCCGTGTGGGCGATGCGACGCCCTTGCGTACCACGGATGCCCCGCACGGTCAGGAGCCACACCCGCCAACTGGTCCGCCCGACCGGTCAGACCGGGGCCGCCACGCTATCGTGGGACCGCCAAGCCCCCTGCATAGACGGAGTTGTGATGGCCCTCGCCCCCACGTTCGCGGCCGTGTGTCCCCGATGGGTCAACCGCGTCGCGGTGTGTGTCCTCCTCGGCGCGTCGGGGTGCACCGGCGGTCCAAGTGGCCCCGACGACTGCCAGGCGATGGACGCTGGAGCGGCGCGCGACGAGTGTTGGGCTGCCCACGCCCCCGAGCTGTTTCGCCAGTCCGCCGACCGCACCCAAGCGATCGCCACCATCGAGACACAGGTGGGCGACAGCCAGGTGCGGGACTTCATCTGGCTGTCCATCACCCGCGAGGTCGACCCCTCTTCGTTCACCTACTGCAAGAAGATCGAAGAACAGGCCCTCGCCGAGCGCTGCCGGGTGCTGGTGAGCCGACCACACCTCCATAGAGAGCTCGTGGGCGGGGGCGGAGGCGACAAGGCCGGACCCGGCGGCCCCCCTCCTGGCGCAGGCCCCGGCGGCCCCCCTCCTGGTGGCGGGCCTCCCCCACGTGGAAAGGGCGGACCTTCTCCCGGCGGCGGGCCACCCCCACCCCAGTGACCCATCGTCTGGGGTGGCCTTCAGCGACCCGAAAATCACGCGTCCAAGAACGACCAACGCCCGCTCGGATGAGCAGGCGCTGATTGGATGTGCCGTTCAGGCGACACAACCTCGAAGAAGGTTCTCCCCGCAATCGGGCCCCACCGCATGTAGATGGAGGAGACGCTGAGACGATTGCAGAGTGTGGTCCGGCGAGGAGAACGATTCTTCAAGGTGATGACGAGGCGGGCGCCTTGGAGTGTAGGCCAGGGGCTCCGCTTCGGGTGGCGAGGACCTCCTCGCCGCTGACACCCCTACCGTACGGTACCGCGACATCCTGCGCAACCAGAAATGTGTTCCACGGGTCTTTCATGTGGACATTCGTCGACAGTCGAACAGGTCCGGCGATCCACAGGCCGCCCCACGCACACAGCCAGAACACCCAACCACAGGCCATTTACCGCAAAACACACCCCCTGAACGCACGCCTGACTGGAGATCGCAACCCGACAATTCGAGACATACACGACGCATCGCGCAGATCGCGACATTCATGTCAGAGTCGACGGGCAAGATTCGTGCCACACCTACTCGGCCGGCGGGTTCGTCTCGTCCATCAGGTCGGTCAGCAGCCCCACCATCTTCCGCATCGAGAACGGCTTGCGCATCGCAGCCGACCACCGCCCGCTGCGCCGTTCCGCCGCGGAGAGCGGACTGCCCGAAGCCACCACCACCGGCGCCGAGGGGAACCGCTCGCGGAGCGCCTCCACCACGCCCTGGCCACCGACTCCGGGCAGGTGCCAGTCCACGATGGCGGCATCGATGTCTGCGCCGGTGGACGCCAGCCAGTCCACCGCATCGCGTCCGCTGGCGAATGCGAAGACGGTGAAGCCGCGCCACCGCAGGAACTCGGACAACGCCTCACGCTGCGGCCCTTCGTCCTCCACCACCATGACCGCCAACTGCGTCATCTCGTCTCCCAAACCCATCCCGGACCAGGGCAGCGCGCCCGGCGGGCTGCCCAGACGATGGTCAACGAACCGCGACACTTCGCGCCGCACCGGACAATCACTGCTTCCAGACGTATTACACTGCGCGTCCGCCGGTCTGCCCTGGCGGTGTTGGGAGAGTACCGCGTGAAGGTCACCCTCGAGCTCCTTGGAACGGGCGAAAACCACCGCGCCTGGCCCATCCTCCACGGCACAACCCGCATCGGACGCGCGCCGGACAATCACCTGGTTCTCACCGAACCCGCGGTCTCGAGCCACCACCTCGTGGTCACAAACGACCTCACCGGCGTCACTGTGCGCGACCTCGGCAGCACCAACGGCACATTCCTCAACGAGACCCGCATCGACACCCAGCGCCCCTTGCGCGACGGCGACTTGCTGCGCATCGGTCTCACGGTGCGGGCTCGGGTGCGTGTGGCCCCCGCCGACGACCACTCCGACGAACCCGATGGCTGGCTGGTCCACCAGAACACCGGCCGGTCCTTTGTCCTCAATGGCTCCGCGGTGCTCGACCAGCTCCTCGCCAACCTGTCCGGTCCCGAGCTGTCGGCCCTCGAGGCCCTCCCCGACGACCCCGACGGCATGGACCTCCCCCACACGGTCGAGATCCAAGACGACCACGTGCGCATCGACGGCCCCGCCGGCAGCCGCACCTCCGAGCTGGGCGAGCCCTTCGAGATCGGTCCCCACCGCTTCATCGCGCTGAGCGCAGCCGATGTGGGCCGGTCCACCGTCACCGCCCCCGATGCCCGCTGGACGCTCCGCGTCGACATCGCTGGCCGGGCAGGCGCACAGGCCGAGGTCATCGACCCCGAAGGCCGCGTCCAGGGCATCATCCGTGCGGCCAACCGCGTGGCCGTGCTCCACCAGCTGGTGCAGCAGCTGCAAGTGGACGAACAGGCCAGCGCCCCCGAGACCGACCGCGGCTGGCTCCCCGACGAAGACCTCATGCAGGGCGTCTGGGGCCGCCACTGGCGCAACAAGGGCCCGGCCTCCTTCCAGGTCCTGGTCCACCGGGTGCGCAAAGACCTCGGCCGCCTCGGACTGGCCGGCGCGATGGTCGAGAAGCGGTCCGGGCACACACGTCTGCGGCCCGGCAGCGTCCGCGTGGTGTCGGGCGACGGTCGCTGAACGTCAAGAAGTCCCGGGCCCCGTCGTCCTCCCATTGTGTTGGGGTAGGGTGGATGGATGCTCGCCGTTCTCATCAGCCTGGTCGCTCACGCGGCTCCGCCCACCTGCACCTCCTGGGGTGAGTCGGTCCTGCTGGCCACCTGCGACGACTGCCCACGCATCGACGAAAGCAGCGGAGTGGTCGCTGCTGTACACCGACCGGGCGTCTACTTCACCCACAACGACGCCGGCGGAAGCGCGGAGCTGTACGCTTTCGACACCACGGGCGTCCACATCGAGACCCACTCCGTCACCGGGGGCGGCTTTCGCGACTGGGAAGACATCGCGTCGGGCCCCTGCCCCTCCGGCGTAGACGCCGACACCTGCATCTACATCGGCGACGTCGGCGACAACAGCGAGAGCCGCGAGGAAGTCGACATCTGGGTGGTGGCCGAGCCCGAGGCGGGTGCATCGGCCCCCGTGGTGGCCAGCTGGCGCCTGCGCTACCCCGTCGACGCCCACGACTGCGAAGCCATCGTCGTCCACCCCTGCACCGGCCGCGTCTACCTCCTCACCAAAGAACGCGAAGGGGAGCCGGTGGTCTTTCGGGTGCCTGCCACCCCCACCGGCCCCGATGCTGCGGTCGACGTCGAGCTGGTGGCCACCTTCTCCCGCACCTGGTTTGGAGACAGCGGACTGCTGACCGGCGCCGACTGGTCGGTGGGCGGAGACCGCCTGGTGGTTCGTACGTACGACGGCGGCTGGGAGTGGATCACCGACCCCGCCAACCCCGACGCCCACTGGACCACCGCCCCCTCCCCCATCCCCATCGACGTCGAAGGCCAAGGCGAGTCCATCACCCACCACCCCGATGGCGGCGTGCTCACCACCACCGAGCGCACCCCCATGCGCATCGTGCACCTCCCGTGCGACACCACCGAGCCCGCCACCACGTGCCCGCCGCCTGAACCCCACGACACCGGCACCCCGGCCGACACAGCCGATTCTGCAGACACGGCCCACTCCGACACCGCACCCGCAGACTCCACCCCACCCGACGACTCCACACCCAACGACTCTGCGAACCAAGGCACCCCACCCACAGCCACCACGGTCGACAAAGACACCTGTGGGTGTGGTGGCGGCGCGGCGGCGTGGGTTGTGTTGGCCGGCCTGCTGGGCATCCGTCGTCGACAGGCCACCGCGGGCCATCCGGAGGATGCTGCGTTCCGTTTGTAGACCGTGCGCAAACCGTGTACACACCATGTATGCACATCCCGCACTCCCGCATCCGCACGCTGGTCCATGCGCCCCCCCGCCCGACCGGCCGCCATGTCCTGGTGTACATGGTGGCCACCCGCCGCCTCTCGTACACCTACACCGTGCAACGCGGCGTGGCCCTCGCACGCGAACACGGCGTGCCACTGGTCATCCTCGAAGCGCTCCGGTGCGGCTACCGGCATGCCTCCGACCGCCACCACGCCTTCATCTTGGACGGAATGGCCGAGCACGCCCGTCGGCTCGCAGGCACCCCCGTCCTGTACCACCCCTGGGTGGAGCCCCGACCCGGCGCGGGCAGAGGCCTGCTCGAAGCATGGGCGCGAAATGCCGTAGCGGTGGTGACCGACGACTGGCCCGGGTTCTTCATCCCGAACATGCTCACGGCAGCTGCCAGGCAGGTGCACTGCGCGTTCGAGGCGGTCGACAGCGCCGGCCTCCTACCCCTCTCGGCCTCCCCGCGTCCGTTCAAGCGGGCCGTCGACTTCCGGCGGTTCTTCCAGAAGGCCGCGCGACCGCACCTCGCGCAGCCGCCCGTCCCCGACCCCATCGCCCTGCTGCCCACCCACCACCCGCGCCTGCACCGCATCCCGAGCGCCATCGCCGCCCGCTGGCCCCCCGCTCCTCCCGCCCTCCTCGACGCCCGACCCGACGCTCTCGCGGCACTGCCCATCGACCACACCGTTGCCCCGGCGGACCTCCGAGGCGGCACCACCGTCGCACGCCGTCTGTGGCGTCGCTTCCGCCAGACGCACTTGCGGGCCTACACTTCCGGCACCCGGACGATGTCGGCAGACCGCACCAGCGGCCTGTCCCCCTATCTGCACCATGGCCACATCAGCGTCCACGAGCTGGTCGCCGACATCGCCGCACAGAGCGGGCCGCTCCCCCCACCCACCACCACCGCCACCGGAAAGCGACACGGCTGGTGGGGTCAAGACGACGATGTAGAGGCCTTCCTCGACCAGGTCGTCACCTGGCGTGAGCTCGCGCTGCACCACGCCCACCACGTCCCCGACGGCGCTCGCTACGAGACCCTTCCCGCGTGGGCGCGCGCAACTCTGGAAGACCACGCCACCGACCCCCGCCCCGTCCTCCTCACCCTCGACCAGCTCACGCACGGCGGGTCGCCCGACCCCGTGTGGAACGCCGCCCAGCACCAGCTGGTCCGCCACGGGCGCATCCAGAGCTACCTCCGAATGGTCTGGGGGAAGCGCATCCTCGAGTGGACTCCCAGTCCGCGCGACGCCCTCCGCACACTCTTCCAACTCAACGACCGCTTCGCCCTCGACGGCCGCGACCCGTCTTCCGTGGCCAACCTCATGTGGGTGTTGGGCCGCTTCGACCGCGCATGGGGGCCCGAGCGCCCCATCTTTGGCAAGCTTCGGTTCATGTCGTCGACGAACACCCTACGCAAGCTCCGATGCTCACCGGCCGCCATTCGAGCGTGGACGCCGACACCCGGGTCGTGAGAGAGTGCCAGCCACACCCACACCGGAGCCCTCATGTTCAACCCCATCGTTGTCACCCCCATCGAAGGCGGCCCACTCAAGCTGGAGAACGTGCACGACGTTCACTTCTGTGGGGAGCCTATCGAAACAGACAACACCATCTGGGTGTGCCGGTGCGGCGAGAGCAAGCGCGCCCCGTTCTGCGATGGCTCCCACCATGCCGTGAACTGGGTGGGCGCCTGTCGACCGGCGGCCCAGAAGGACATCGTGGTGTGGGAAGGGCAGCGCATCCGCACCCGCTTCAACCCCACGGCGTGCATGCACGTGTACTACTGCAAGCCCCTCAAGGCGCTCCGGGCCACCGAGCTCGCCGACGACGGCGATGCGGGACTGGCGGCCGCGCGGGACATCGCACGGGTGGTGGGAACCTGCCCCTCCGGCGCGCTCACGTTCGAGGCCAAGACCGAGCTCCACCTCGACCCCGCCACCACCGGCCCTGCGGTCGACATCGTGGAGGGAGGAGAAGTTCGCCTGCGCAGCGCGTTCTCCGGCATCGACCCCATGCCCGGCCAGGCCCCCGACACCGCCACCCTGTGCCGCTGTGGTCGGTCCCGCAACAAGCCCTACTGCGACGGCCGCCACAAGGGCCGCAAGGGCTTTCGGTAGGCCCGGGTCAGCCGGCTCTTCTGGCAGACGGCAGCATCTGCCGGAGTCGGCGGCGGGCGACCACGAGCGTCAGGTCTTCCGGACTCACCGTGCACGGCGAGCCAGGCCAGCCGCCCGGGTGGATCTGGACCACCACCTGCAGGTTCTCATCCAGGCCCACCCAGGCATCGTGCCAGACGCCTGCCCGGTGCAGCTGAATCTCGGAGCCCTCGGGGAGCGTGGCCCCATCGAGCACGAGCGTGGGCGCGCCATCCACCGAGGTGACCGCGAGAGCACCGGCCCATTCGTTGGGAAGCAAGGCCCAGGAGCTGGAGGGGGTGGATGCGGGCATGGTGTTCTCTCCGTTCGTCAGCGGGGGGGGGAGGCACCCCAAACGGGTCATCGTCCTCTACATCGGCGCCACGCTCCAGACGTTGAGCGCATCGGCCTTCACCACCGCATCCTTACACGCCACACGCGCGTCGGGGACCGCCAACACACCCCAGCAACCGTAGCTTTCATGAGTCAGGGCCATGTTCCGTTTGAAATTCGGCTGAAATCAGTCGTCTGGATCGAAGACAGCGCCGAGCGGAGCCGAACCTACCCACCGGCCGGGGAAAGTGGGTCGGCAGGCACGCTTCCCGGCGCCATTGCCTGCCGACCCGTTGCGCAGAGCGCAACACGGTCTCCTCGTCGAACCGCCTCGGGCGTGGTGCCCGACCATGTGCGGTACGCTCGGAAAAATGAGTTGGTCTCGTCGAAGCCCACCAGGAACGCAATCTCGGCGTGCGACACGGTGGTGTTCTTCAAGTAGTGGGTGGCGAGCGAGTACCGGGTCTCCCGCACGATGTGTTGATACGATGTCGACTCGCTCCGAAGGCGCCGCTGCAGAGTGCGCGTGCCCAGCCCCAGCCGCTTGGCGACCGTTCCGATGGCGGCCACGCCGGTGGGCAGTGTTTCCATCAACACCCGATACACCCGGTCGGTCACCGAGGCCTCATCCGACGCGGGAACAGCCTCCACCACGTCATCTTCGGTCACCAGCCACGAACCATCCGCAGGCGGACGGAAGCGCAGGAGGGTGTCTTCGACAGCGAACACCACCCCATCACTGTCGCCCGAGACCGGCTGGACGCCAAAGAACTCGAGGAACGCATCGTCGCAACCCAATGGCGCCCGCGTCTCTACGCGGATGGGTCGGACCCGTCGGCCGCTCCCCACTCGGGCGAGGCGCACCAACACAGCCAGCTCAGACGCCGCGAGAGACCGCGGAAGCACCACTGCAGGGTCTTCCCACTCGAAGCCAGCGAACACGCCCTCGGGTCGTTCTTCCACCTGCATGCGGACCGGAGACACGAGCCGCTTGTACACCGCCAGCCGGTTCATCGCGGTGCGGAGGTCGGGACAGACCAATGACGCGAAGATGGGCGGATGGAAGGTGTCGGACGGTATCGCAAACGCAAGGGACAACGTGAGGCTGCAGAGAGAGGTGCCATCCTCGAGCGCGTGCCAGAATCGCCTGTATTCGGCCGCCGACACGCGTGGTGCGGGCTGGGCCAACAGGTGGGCGGGCAGCCCGGCGCGGCGCAACAGGGCCCCTTCATCCACGCCCAGCTGCGCCAACACGGTGCGGCAGTCACGCCCCAACAGAACCGTCAGTCCCGGCATGCCCACTCCATCGCAAGTCCGCTCTGCACCCGACGAGAGACGTCGACACGCGACAGGGGTTTCTGGATGAGCCCGCCGGCCCGCCGCACCCGGTCGGACGATGCCACCGACTCGTCCGCAAAGCCCGTCATGAACAGTACCTTCGTCGCCGGGTAGAATTCCTCGACATACTCGGCCAGCTCAATGCCCGTGATGCCGGGCATCTGGATGTCGGTGAGCACCAGGTCGATGCCTCCCCGCGTTCGTTCCAACACTTCCACAGCCTCCTCTCCACTCGACGCTTCCTTGACGCGGATGGGTGATGACTGGAAGTATCGTCGCACAAGCGACAGGATTCCGCGCTCATCATCGACCACCAACACCGTGGGTGTTGCATTGGCATCGGGCTCGCGCTGATCAAGAGCACCTGTCAACACCGCACCGTCCACAACCGGGGCGGCCATGGGCAAGCAGATGCGGAACGTTGCACCGCTTCCCTTGCCTGTAGACACCCGAATCTGCCCGCCGTGCTGCCGAACGATGCCGTGGCAGCTGGCCAGCCCCAAGCCGGTGCCCGTCACCTTGGTGGTGAAGTAGGGCTCGAAGAGCTTGTCCAGGTGCTCTGCGGGGATGCCCGGACCACTGTCGGACACCACGATGCTCGCCGCTCGCCGACGCGCGGTGCCGTCCTCATCGTCTTGGAGCCACGCGGGCTCGGTGGTGATGGACAGCACGCCAGCCCCGCCCATCGCCTGGCATGCATTGACGACGATGTTGAGGATGACCTGTTCCACACGGGTGGTGTCGACATCCACCATCAGGGGGTCGGCATGGAGCCGGAGGTCCAGGGAGACGTGCTCGCCAGCCGTTCGGGCGACGATGCGCTCGAACGACCGCACGACCGCGTTGAGGTCGACGAGCTGGGTGGAGAGGAGCTGTCTCTGCCCCACAGCGAGGAGCTGGCGGGTGAGCTGGGCCGCGCGTTGTGCGGCGTGGATGATGTCGTCGAGCTCATCGGCTTCCTGCGAGGCGCGGGTCCAGCGCTCCCGCAGCAAGCCCGCCGTGCCCAGGACGACCGTCAGCAGGTTGTTGAAGTCGTGTGCTACTCCCCCTGCGAGCTGTCCCACCGCCTCCAGCCGCGCCTGGTCGTGCACCCGCTGCTCCAGAGCACGGCGTTCCGTGATGTCTTGGATGGTGCCCACGACCGTGTGGGCCTTGCCACGGCGGTAGTCGACGACCCGCCCACGCACGTGCAGCCAGCGCAGCTCACCATCCGACCCATTCAGCTTGTGGACCACCGAGATGTCGCCGGACCGCAGAGTCTGGCGAAAGGCACCGGCGACCCGGTCCCGCTCCGCAGCCGGCAGGAGCATCAGGTAGCACTCGAGGCTCGGCCGACAGGACCGGTCGTCCACGCCCAGCAGGCGGAACACCTCTCGGGACCACCACACCTCGCCCGCCGGCACCGACCACTCCCAGCTGCCCAGCCGACCCACCCGCTGGGACTCCTCCAGCCGCACCTGCGCCCGCACCACCTCTTCGCGGAGCAGGTGCTCGGCGGTGATGTCGGTCACCGAGCCCACCCACTCCCGCGCCATGCCCGACGTCGAGCGGAGGGGCCAGGCGTTGAACACCGCCCAACGAATACGGGACTGGGCCGGGTGGCAGACCCGCGCTTCGTGCCGAAAGGGCTGCTCGGCTTCGAAGGCCATGCGCCACGAGTCCAACATGGTGCGGCGGTCGTCGGTGTGGATGGCATCCAACCAACCCGAGCCGAGCGCGTCGACACGGGCCAGCCCGGTCATGGCGGTCCACGCAGCGTTCGCACAGGTCCACCGACCATCCGAGTCCGCCTGAAAGATGCCGATGGGCACCGAGTCGACATCCACACGACGCGCCTCGACCCCCGCCACCTCCACGAGGGATGCCTCGCGGCCAGGCACCGCAATCGAGGTGTCCGATGGTCGGGCGCGGTCCACCGTCCCACCGCCCAGCGTGGAGAAGACGGCCGCCTGCAGCGTGCTGGCGACGGTGCCCTGGAGGTCACCCCACGCAAACGCCCGCCGGAGCCGCTGCCGACTCGCCAGCCCCACCACCAACGACCCACGGCCGTTCCTGCGACCGAGCGTCCAGCCGTATTGGAAGCCGTCGGCCCCGAAGATGGGGTCGGTGGGGAAGCGTGCACCGAGGTCTCCGCCCAACACGCCATCCATCAGAGTGGCCAGCACCACCCCCGACGTGGAGCGGGCCAGGTCGCACGCCGACAGCTCGCCGGTGGTCCACGACCGACGAAAGCCCGCCCCGTCAATCCAGACCACGAACCCGGCCTGTGCCCCCAGAAACTCCACCACCGCGGGCAGGACACGCTCCGGGCGCGCCGCGGCATCCCCCAGGGCCATCAGCCGAGACTGCAGCATGGAGTGGGTCTGGGCCCGGTACCGCGCCGCTGCGTCACGGATGAAGGCGGCCGGCAGCTTGCGGTCTCCCACATCCACCACCGCCAGGTCGATCTCGACAGGGATTTCCACCCCACTGCGATGCAGTCCCCACACAATGCGCGCCCCGTGCATGGGGCGAACCGGACCCTGCCGAACCTGCAGAAAGGCCTTCACATTGTGCGCGTGGCGGGCCCCGGCCGACGCGGGCAGCACTGTGCTCAGCGGCTTGCCCATCAGCTCGTCCACCTCCCACCCGAGGGTGGCAGCAGCCGACCGGTTCACCCAATACACGTGTTGGGTCTCGTCCAACACAACAACCCCGAGCCGTAGCTCGTTGATGAGGTTCGAGACCGCGACCTCTGGCGACATCGTTTCGTCTCCCACGTCCACACCGGTCGCACCGGGGCGACCTGTCCACGAGCCGGTCCCCCGGGAGAGCCTTCCCCCACGACACCGGCCTCCGTCAGCCGCTCGGGGTCAGCGCGCGTGCGCGGCTGCGCGAGACTGGAGGAAGGACTGCAGCGCTGCGAACAGCTCTGGACTCACGCCCATGCGGCCTTCGTGCACCGGCAGCTCGAACGACGGCGCGATGGTTGGTGGCATGGCGGAAAGCTGGAACCCGCCGAGCATCTCTTCGAGCATGTCGGCGTGGCTCGACAGCTCCTCGGCCGCAGCAGCCGCCTCTTCGGCAGCCGCGGTGTTCTGTTGGGTCACGCGGTCGATCTGCTGGAGACCTGCGTGCACCTCGGAGATGCCCGCGGCCTGCTTGTCTGCACCTTCGGCAATCCGACGGATGGTGGCCCGCGACTCGCCGATGGCCCCCACGATGTCGGTGAGCGCAGATGCGGTGTCGCGCGCGGCCTTCGACCCCACTTGGACGCGCTCGAGGGTGTTCTCGATCATCGAGGTGGTCTCTTTGGCCGCCTTTGCGCTCCGTGCGGCGAGGTTGCGCACCTCTTCCGCCACCACCGCGAACCCACGCCCATGCACCCCTGCACGTGCCGCCTCCACGGCCGCGTTGAGGGCGAGCAGGTTGGTCTGGAAGGCGATTTCGTCGATGACCTTGATGATGCGGGAGATCTCGCGGCTCGCTTCTTCGACCTGGTCCATCGCCTCGAGCATGGACTGCATCCGAGCCTCGCCCTGTTCTGCAGACTCGGTGGCTTGCTCGGCCATGCGGTCGCTCTCGCGGGCTGCCGCAGCGGTGGTCTCGGCCTCGTGGGCGATTTCCTTCACGGTGGTGCTGATCTGGACGATGGCCTCGGCCTGGGTGGTGGCACCATGGGCCAGCGACTGGGCCGTGGCCGCCACCTGCCCACTCCCGGCGGACATCTGCTCAGAGGCCAGCCGCACCTGCCCCAGGGTGTTGGACAGCGACCGAATCATCCGGTTGTAGTCGGTCTTCAGCGCCCCGTGGTCGCCCACGAACGCCTCGACGATGGGGGTGCCCAGGTCGCCTTCTGCCGCCCGCTCCAGCGCCTGTCCCGCGCTGTTCACCACACGGCCCATGCCATCGAACACCGAGTTCACGAGGTCGAGAATCTCTGCGTAGGGCCCCTGCATCCGAGAGATGTCGCCCCGAAAGGACAGGTCGCCCTCGGACGCCGCCGTGGCCAGCCGCCGGACCTCCCCCTCGTACTCGGACCGAGCGGTGTGGTCGGTCCACTCGAGGATGAAGCCGTCGCTCGTTCCCGCTGCGTTGGTGGCGGCGGTCACCACGAGACCGATGACGAGTCCCTCGAACCGGATGTGGGTCGAGTAGGGAAGGCGGGCGGGGTCGGCCAACAGCCGACGCTGGTGCTCGGGACGCACATGGAAGATGTCCATGTTCTGGCCGACGAGAGCATCCGCTCGGAACCGGGGAAAACGTGCCCGGAACCGCTCCTCGAGCGACGCGAACAGGTTCTGTGCCGAGTGGTTCAGGTACGTGATGTTGAACTGTCCATCACACAGCATGATGCTCGGCGAGAGGCCGTCAAGCACGCTGGTCACGCTGGTGTCGCCCATGTGGTTCATTGAAGTCTTCCCGGACTTTGTGTGTGGTCACTCGGCACTGTGTGGCCCCCCGAGGCGATTCCTCGGCCACCGTCTGTTGCTGCCGCACCCCCGCGCCGGAAGGGATGCAACACCGCCACAATGAGGTCGAGAACGGTACTCTGCCGTCTCGTCAGCGCGGCCCTTCGACCGCGTCACCGGGTCCTTCACCCAGCTGTGCTGACTTGGATCATACTGTCCTCCGTCTGTGTGGTGTCCATCGTATCGAAAGCGCCGACCAAAGGTTCAGTCGAATCTGCACGTTGCAGCCAACTTTCCCGAGAACTATGTGTGGGTGGCGCTTTCGGGCACTATCCAAAAATACTATCCTCCAGACAGCCAACCCCATCCCCCGGCGCGGTGTCCGCAGATTCGCCTATACACGCTGTGCAAAGGCACAATCAGCGATCGGTCCGACCGGCCCCCCAAGCGGAAGACGCCTGCCCCCACCGGACTCGAGACAGGGTGGCATGACTTGCGAGTGGGCCTCGAAACCAACATGAAACATGTCGCTTTCGGATAGTCCCCCCGGAGTGCCCCGCACACATCCCCCCACCCCGGGCGGCCCGAAGCGTTCGGTCATCGGGTGTCGGGATTGGATAGTGTGCCAGTCCCGCCGGTCTCCACGGCTTCAGTGGTTGTAGTGTCGGTACTTCCGAGTCTCGCGGTCTTCGCAGATGAACGAGACGCGGTCGCCGTACCAGCCGATGTATTCCTCGAACACGGCGTCGCAGTCCCACTCACCGTAGTGCACCACCACACCGAGAGCGCCCGCGTCGAGCAGGCTCTGGAGGTGAGAGGAGTCCCACCAGTCCTTCTCGCCGGGGTAGGACTCGAAGGTGCCGCCCATCGCGGTGGGGGTCCCGCGGGTGGTGTTCTTGGCCATGCAGCCCAAGCCTACGGCCTCCGCATCCACACACAACGCGGCCAAGTACTCTTCTGCCGACTCTGCAGTTGTAGAGATGCCGTACTGCTGGAGGTTGGCGTCGTCGTAGGCCCAGTCCATGTTGTCGAGCTCGACCACATCACAGCCCAGCCCGGCGAACCGCTCGAAGCGAGCCACCATGGCCTGACGCCAGGCTGTGTCGGGGACATCGAGGAAGAACTCGCCCGGCCACTCGCCCCACTGTTGGTCGACACACGAGGCTGCCACCTGGTCGAAGTCGTCGCGCCAGTCCTCGCAGGTGCCCACGCTGGTGTAGCACCCCACCGTGTTGCCCGCTGTGTGCAGCGCATCGATGGACGCTGCGGCGTCGGGGTCGTCGGGGTCGACCAACACGTAGCAGTCCGCTGCCCGGTCGAGGAGTGTGGCCACCGAGTCGGGCGCAAAGTTCTCCTGGTAGGCGTGGTTGTATACGCACACCCCATCGGAGGATGGCTTGCCACCACATGCTGCCAACCCCACCCAAGCCAACGCCACCGGTGCACGGCTCACAGCGCCACCCGAGCGAGGAGGAAGTCCCGGTCACCGAAGCCGACCAAGGTTGTGCCACCAATCGTGATGTCGCCGTAGGAGGTCCCGCCCACCACCAGGTCGCCGGACGGGTGCCAGGACACCGCCCGCCCCACGTCCTCGCCAGCCCCACCGTAGCGGCCCGACGCAGACCAGCCAGACGCATCGAGGATGCCGAGCCAGAGGTCGCGATCGCCGAGCGGCGGGTGGTCGGAGGACAGCTCCAGCGTGCCGTCGGCGTAGCCCGTGACCGCCAGCTCTCCCGAGGGACCGACCGCAACATCCAGGGCTTCGTCCTCGCCGTCTCCCCCCACGAGGTGCGCCCCCTCCGGGACCAACCCAGAAGAAAGCCGCAGCACAAACCCGTCGGCATTCCCCCGAGGGGTGGTAGCATCACCCCACGGAAGCGCCCCGCCCGACCACATGCCCACCGCCACGGGTCCGGAGGGAGTCATGGCCAGGCCGAGGACCTCCTGGTCGCCCGTGGCCCCCAACGCAAGCCCGGTCATGGCCGTTCCATCACGGGCCCACTGGACAACCCACCCATCGCGGTCGCCTTCACTGGCCACACGACCGGCGCCGAGGTCGAGCTCTCCGGTGAAGTACCCGCCGGCCACCACTGCGTCGGGCCCCAGCGTGATGGCGAGGGCCGGTGCCGTTCCTCCGCCGAAGCCGAAGGTGGCGCCCCACTCGGGCGTGCCGGCGGCCGACAGACAGACGACCACCCCATCGAGCAGGCTGGTGGCCGAAAGTGGCAGCCCCAGGCCCGTGATGCCATTGGCCGTGAACCCGGCCACACACACACCCGAGTCGTCGGCTGCCACCGCGCGCATCCGGTCGTCGTCGGTCCCGCCGAGCTGGACCGCCCAGTCGAAGGTACCGTCGGCAGACCACCGGGCGACAAAGCCGTCGTAGTCGCCCTTCGAGGTGAGCGTGGCGTCGGGGAACTCCAGGTCGTCTTCGAACCAGCCGGTGGCGTACACCGAGCCATCGGGTGCCACGGCGATGTCGTAGACCACATCCGAGCCACCGTCGCCGGTGCTCACATTCCAGTCGAGCGTGCCGTCGCCTCCAGCGAGAACACCCACCAGCAGGTCGTCCCGACCATGGCTCGCGAAGCCGCCGTCGCCCAGGTCGATGCCGTTTTCGAACGAGCCGCCAAACACCACATCGCCCGTGGGCGCCACGGCCACCCCTTCGACGTACTGGCCGCCGTAGATGCCGCCGATGACGGCCCACTCGCCGTCGGCCCCCGAGCCGGTGTCGCCGCCGGAGTCTCCTCCCGTGTCGCCGCCGGTGTCGCCGCCCGAATCGTCGCCGCCCGAGTCGTCGCCGGAACCACCCGAGTCGTCGCCCGAGCCACTTCCCCCGGAGTCGACCGGAAGCGCAGGCTCCCCGGTGGACTTGGTGTCGCCGCCGCAGGCGATGGCAAAGGAGGCCAACAGGAGGCTGCGAGCGACGGTCACCGGGACTCCGGGTGCGGGGTGGTCAGTGCTGCGGCGGCCGGGGGTTTGCCGGACGACCGCGCACGTTGCGCCCCCGAATCGTGACACGCGGAAGGACGTCCAGCACGTGACCGACCGCATCCGCACGAATCTCCACGAAGGAAGAGCGGTCGACGATGTCGATGCTGCCGATGTCGCGGCTGGAGAGTCCGGCTTCGTTGGCGATGGCCCCCACGAGGTCGCCCGGACGCACGCCATCACGGCGGCCGATGTTGATCTGGATCTGGGCCCAGGGAACGCCGGCGGGATGGCCCATGCCACGGCGCTGGTCGCGCTTGCGGGGACCGGTCTGGATGGGTGCGCTCACCTCGAGGTCGCTTTCATCGGGCGCGACTTCGTCGTGCAGGGCGCGCAGGGCGGCGGCAGCGATGTCGACGGGGTCGAGGCCGCTTTCTTCCACCAGGCTCTCCACCACCTTGCGGAAGTCGTCGAGGCCACCGGCGCCCACCACCTCGGACACGCGTCCGCGCAGGCGTCGCAGGTGGGCATCGCGCAGCTCGTCGAGCGTGGGCAGCGGCACAATCGGAATCTTCATCCCGAGCACCTGCTCCATGCGGCCCAGGCCACGGCGCTCCCGACGGGAGACGAACGTGATGGCCCGGCCCTTCCGACCCGCGCGACCGGTGCGACCGATGCGGTGGGTGTAGGCCTCGGGGCTGTTGGGCAGCTCGTAGTTCACCACGTGGGAGAGGTGCGGGATGTCGATGCCACGCGCGGCGACGTCGGTGCAGACCAGGAGGTCGGCGCTCCGCGAGCGGAGGCGTGCCATGACCCGCTCCCGCTGCGCCTGGGACATGCCGCCGTGGAGGGGTTCTGCACGGAGACCACGGGCCACAAGGGACTCGACCAGCTCATCCACCGCGAGGCGGGTGCGGCAGAAGACCAACATGGCGTCGGGCTCTTCGAGGTCGAGGATGCGGGCCAGTGCAGCATCTTTGTCGGACTTGCGCAGCACGTGGGCGATCTGGACGACGTCGGGACGGGCGCCGTGGTCTCCCCGCTCGGGACGGAGCTCGACCAGCTGGGGCTCGTTGAGGACCGAGTCGGCGATGCGGCGGAGACGCTTGGGCAGAGTGGCGCTGAACAGGGCCTTCTGGCAGCCCACCGGGCAGGCGTCGAGCAGGGCTTCGATGTCTTCCTGGAAGCCCATGTCGAGCATCTCGTCGGCTTCGTCGAGCACCACGGTGCGGACGTTGTCGAGCCGAAGCGAGCCGCGGTCGAGGTGGTCGAGGGCACGCCCCGGAGTGGCCACCACCACGTCCACGCCGCGGGACAACGCGCGGAACTGGGGCCCCATGGGCGAGCCACCGTAGACGGGCAGGACCCGCACCCCGAGAGGCTTTCCGTAGCTGAGGACCGCGCGGGCCACCTGTCGGGCGAGCTCGCGGGTGGGGACGATGACGAGGCCGGTGACCGAGCGGGTGGCCGGGGCCTCGGCGAAGCGGTGCAGCATCGGCAGCGCGAAGGCGGCGGTCTTGCCGGTACCGGTGGCGGCGAGTCCGAGAACGTCGCGGCCTTCGGAGAGCGGCGGAATCGCGGCGCGCTGGACAGGGGTGGGGACTTCGTAGCCCTGAGCGGTGACCGCTTCGAGGAGCTTTTCGTGAAGGCCGAGCTGGGCGAACGTGAGGGATTCGGCGGATGCCATGGGAACCAATCCGGGGGGCAGAGTAATCAACCCGGCGGCCTACCCCGGCGTCCGCTCCGCGACCACCAACGTCTGCGCTGCGCGCCCGAGCGCCCCCTGTCCGTCACGTAGCGCACTCTCGGCGAGGCCCGTTCCCATGGATCCGGCGGTGGACCGGATGTCGAAGCCCACCCAGCCCGGCATTGGGTCGCGGCCGAAGAAAAGGGTGAGGTCTGGGTTCACGAAGGTGAAGCGGTGGGGGTCGAGCGGTATCCCCATGCCGGACTGGGCATCGGACAGGGCCACGAGGGTGTCGAGGGCCGTGAGTGCTGTCCCTTCGACCAGCGGTGCGGAGAGCCGTCCCCACACACCGATGGGGGTGGTTCCCCAGGCGCCGGCCGCACAGCGAAGGGCCACCCCGCGGTGGTAGCCGACGGCGTGCCGGAAGAAGTTGAAGACGAGCGGAGGGCAGGCGCTCGGGACAGGCCAGTCGGGAACGGGCACGGTGGCGGAGGCGGTGGGCGCGCGCCGGATGCGGAGGGCCTCGGCGGTGACCACGGGCGTGCCGTCGTCGGTGGACAGCGTGGCGCGGAGGCGGTGGACCGAGCGCCCCAGGCGAATGGGCTCGACGGTCACCCGCAGAGGCGCGATGGGGACCGGACGGAGCAGCGCGAAGGCCAGGCGGGCGGTGAGGGTGGCCCGCGGCTGGTGCACCACGGTGGGGAGGTGGTCGGACGGCCCCTGGACCGCTTCGCCCACACACGGATTCTCGAAGGCATCCAAGGCACGCGCCAGCAGAGCACACGGCGGTCCGCCGTGCTGGGCCCGGTTGTCCCACGGACCGCGGGTGAGCGGTGTGGGATGGAAGCGCGAGGGGTCGGCGGGGTCGGGGCGGAAGAAGCAGGTGGGCAACGACACCGCTCAGACCTCGACCCGACCCGAGAGCACCGTGCCAGCGGCCACTTCGCCACGGGAACCCTCGGCGGCCACCACATGGACGTCGCCCGTGCAGACCACCCCTTCACCAAACACCACATCGCCATCCACCTGCAGCCGGGTGCAGTCCACCAGCGACGGGGGGCCGTGGGGGAAGTGGGCGTCGAGCTGCCCCACCAGCTTGTAGTGGGCCTTGTCGAGCACGATGGTGGGGGGCGAGGCCGTGGCGGGGACCAGCCGGCCGTCGGCTTCGAGGCGGGTGGCATTGGAGCGGGTGCGGAGGAGGTCGGCGGTGGTCTTCACGGGCACGAGGCGGGTGCGCGGAACGCGGATGGCGCGGGCACCGGGGAAGACCGCGATGGCCGCGCCCATGGCTGCTTCGAGCTGGAAGACGGGGGTGGAGCCTGCATCGCGGGGGTCGACCGTCTTCTGGTTGCGGATGAGCGGCAGCACGAGCGGTTGGTCGGGGCCGATGCGAGCGGCGAGGGCCTCGAGGTCGATCCACAGGTTGTTGGTGTTGAAGTAGCGGTGGCGGGTGTGGTCCTGGAAGGTGCCGAGGTCGGCCGCCGGACACTGGGCCACCTCGCGCAGGATGAGCTGGCCGTCGCGCATGGCCAGGTGCCCGCCCTTGCGGTCGGCTTCGGTGCGGTCGGCCACTTCCATGAGGAAGGGAACACGGTTCTGCACGAACCAGCCCAGGATGCGCCGGTCGAGCACGGCACCCAGGTTGTCGCTGTTGCTGACGAACAGGTAGCGCCGTCCGGCTGCGCGCAGGCGGTCGAGGACTCCGCGGGTGACGAGGGCGGTGTAGAGGTCGCCGTGGCCGGGCGGACACCACGTGGCGGCGGGGTCGTGGTGGTCGACGGGGGCGAGCGTGGCCCGGTCGACCTTGGGGACCTGGTGCTGCAGGAAGTCCACGGGCAGGTCGCCCTCGAGCAGACCCGGCCAGGCAGCCAGGGCGGCACGGGTGTCGGCCTGCGTGGCGAAGCTGTTCATGAAGAGGAGCGGGCAGCCGGCGTGTTCGGCTTGGGTGGCGATGAGGTCGAGGAAGCTGCGAGCCCCACGGACCGGCAACAAGGACTTGGCCTGGCGCAGCCCCATGCTGGTGCCCAAGCCGCCGTTGAGCTTGACGAAGACGGTCTGTTGGAGGGCCGCTTCGCCGACGGCTTCGAGCGACTCGGGGAGGGTGTCGGCATCGGGGAGGTCGGCCACAGGCTCGATGGCCGACTCGGGAATCTCGCCGGTGTCGCCGCTGCGCAGAGCTGCGTAGTGGGCGCGGAAGGTGGCGATGGCGAGGCCGGGCACGCCGGCGGCTTCCATGCGGGCAGCGAAGGGGGCGAAGGCGGTGTCGAGGGAGGTCATGGGCGCTCGGGGGGGCGGTGTGGTGAGGCGCGGCGGCGGCCGACGAGCAGGATGAGGGGAAGGAGGCCCACGGGGGCGACCGGGGCGGCGGTGCAGCCACAGCCCTTGCCGTCGGACACGGTCACGACCACGTCGTCGGTAGCGGCGGCACCATCGGCTGTGACCACCAGCGTGAAGGTGTAGGTGCCGGGGGCGCCAGGCTCGAAGACCGCGACGGGCTGGTCGGCGTCGGTGAGGGTCAGGGAGGGGTCGGTGAAGGTCCAGACGTAGGACAGGGGGTCGGCGCTGGGGTGGCTGGACGCGCGGCCGTCGAGCTGGACGGGAGTGCCCAAGGCGACTGTGCGGTCGGGGCCGGCGTTGGCGAGGGGACGGTGCGACGCGGCGTCTGGCGTGGTGGGCGCGGTGCCCGAGTCGGTGGGTGTCCCGGAGTCTTCGGACTCGCCGGTGTCGGGGTCGTCGGTCTCCACCCATCCGGGGATGCCGGTCTCGGGGTCGGGCTCGGGGGGGAGGTCGGGGTCGAGCTGGAGGACAACGAGCCGGGGCTGGATCTCGACTTCGTAGGTGACCAGCAGCTCGTCGCCGACCCGCGCGAGGCTGGGACGGTGGGCGCCGCTGCTGGGCTCGACTTCCGTGATGGTGACGGTCTGGAGGAGGTCGAGGTTGGCGTCGAGCACGGTGACCTGAATCTCGCCAGAGTCGCTGCCGTAGGCCATTCCCTCGCGCCGCACGAGGTGCGCCACCGCGTAGCCGTCGCCCAAGCGGATGACGGACTGGGGCCACGACACGTATGGCAGGTCGAGCCACACTTCCTTCCACGGGGCGGCCTGCTGGAAGTCTTCGTCGAGGAAGACGACCACCAGTGGCGAGCCTTCGCCCATGCCCCGGAAGCTGAGGTAGGCCTCGCGGGTGGGGTCCCAGATGAGCGACGACCCACCGACCGGGGGAATGGTGTCGAAGAACTGGGACCCGGCCACCTGTCCGTCGGGCGAAAGCTGCAGCAGCACGCCGTCGTGGGACAGGAGGTCGCGGGGGTGGCCGACGGTGGCGACGGTGCGGGTGTCGCAGACGAGGGGGGCGTCGTTGTACCGGAGGACGGTGTCGGAGTCGACGGCGAGCTGTTCGGTGAGAACGTCGAGCTCGGCGCTGTAGTGAATCATGTAGAAGGAGTCGTCGAGGGCCTCGGTGCGGTTGGCGCTCGCGACGTGCAGCCAGGTGCCGTCGGGGCAGGGTGTGATGGCGTGGTCGACCAGCTCACCGATGGACGTGAGCCCCCGTGGCGACCCGGTGGCCCGCCAGGAGCCGTCGGTCCAGCGCTCCAGCGGGACGTGGGTGTAGTTGCCCCCACCGGACAGGAAGAGGTCGACCAGGCCGTCTTCGCGGGGGAAGACGCGTGCCCAGTGACAGGCGCAGCTGATGCCCATGTTGGTGGGCTCGCCCACAGACACGATGGGGGTGGCGTAGGCCGTGAGGACCGCCAGCAGCGCCAGGGACACCGGGGGGGCCGCTCAGTCTGCGCTGGGCATCGGGATGACGAGCACGGGAATCCGGCTCTCCCGAGAGACCCGCTCAGACACCGACCCCATGACGAAGCGGGACACGCCCCGGCGCCCTTGGGTGCCCAGGACCACCAGGTCGCAGTTGTGCGCGTGAGCGGCCTTCAAGATCTCGACATCGGGTCGGTAGCGGCCCACATCGACGGCCTCGAGCATCTGGCCCACCTTGGCGCGACGGGCCTCGGCCTGCAGCTGGCGCTCCACTTCGCCGTGCAGCTCGGTGTAGTTGAGCAGCGGCTTGAAGGCGCCGCCCACCATCGTGTGGGGCTCGGGGCAGTGCATGCTGTGGTGCAGCACGATCTTCGCGCCGGCGGCGTGGGCCACGACCCGTGCGTAGTCCAGCGCGTACTGGGCGTTCTCGGAGAAGTCCGTGGCCACGAGGATGCGGCGTGGACCGACCGGACTGGGCGGAGACTCGGCTGACATCGGACTCCCTCGAGGCCAGGATGCGCTTGAAAGCTACCATGGGCCGCCGGATGTCTGGACCGGGGGTCAGGGGGCGGTGACCAGGCCTGCGGGCGGAAATGGTGCGGAGGGGTTGGTGGAGAGGGTGGCGTCGGCCGGCACCCAGCCCTTCCGGTGGTCGGGGAGGGTGACCAGGTGGTGGTCGCGGTGGGTCTCGAGCAGCCGCACCTCGGCGCCTTCATGGAGCACGAACAGCTCGACGCCATCTGGCCCGAGCGCGCTGCGGACGGACACTTCGTCGGCCACCACCACCACGCTGGCTTCGGTGACCAGTGCCGCGCGGGTGGAGACGGCGAGGAGGACGGCGAGCACGAGCGCCACCCCCGACTCCAGGCCGATGGGGCGCTGGGCGGAGCGCAGGCGGCGGAGCAGCGGGGCAGCCAGCGCCAGCATCAGGAAGACGCTGGCGAGCACACCGGAGTCGCGCGGCGACAGCATGCCCTGCCAGAAGAAGAGGTCGGCGGCGGGGGCCGGTGGCTCGAGGTTGTCGCGGGAGGCGCGGCGGGCGCGGTCGAGGTTGGCGGCGATGTCGCCGTCGCGCGGGGCCAGTCGGAGGCCCCGGCGCCACGCAGCGGTGGCAGGACCGGGCGCACCGAGGCGCCACAGCGCATTGCCGAGGCCATGGTAGACGGCGGGGTCGCGGCCGCCGGCATCGAGGGCCTGGACGAAAGCAGCCGTGGCTTCGTCGTGTTGGCCGGCCCGGGCGTGGTCGAGCCCCGACGCGTAGAGCGCATCGGGCGAGGCCGCGGTGGCCACGGTGAGGACGGCGAGCAGTCCGAGCATCACAGCGAGCCCCTCCCCTTCACGAAGGCGCGCACCCGGTCGATGAGGCCGCCGGTGGCTCCGCCGCCAAACCGGGCCGCTTCGAGGTCGGAGTACAACGCGACGACCTTGGGACCGAGGGTGTGCAGGCGGACCCGGTCGACCTCGGCAGGCGCACATCCGAGCCGCAGCGAGGCGGCTTGCCGGAACATCCAGCTGAGGTGTGCGATGCGTTCGCCGGGCTCGGCGGGCATGGGATGGGCCTCGAGCTCGGCCCAGGGGTCGGCTTGTCGACCGGCAACCGCCGACCGGACAGACACCCCGATGCCCACGAGGAGCGGCAGGAGGGGCAAGCCCACGATGAGCGGGAGCGCACCTGCGAAGGTGCGGTCGGAGATGGCGGCCGTGCCGGGGGCGGGCAGGATGTCGTCGCCCAGGGCTTCGACGTCGCGCCGTTGGTCGGCGCTTCCGGTGGCGTAGCGCTGCACGTCGTCGTCGCCTGCAGCCAGGCCTCGCGTGACCTCGAGCACGACCGGCCGAGTGGAAATGGTGGTGTAGGCCTCTTCCCGGGGGTCGAAGACCGTGAGCCCGATGGGGGGCAGCACGAGCTGTCCTTCGGCGAGCGGGACCACGGCGCGTCGGAAGGTGGCCTTGGACAGCAGGCCGTCGGCGGTGGCGGCGGTCTCGACGACGGGGGTGTCGTCGTAGACGCGGTAGTCGGCGGTGTCGGGGACCGGCGGAAGGGCGAAGCCGGCCAGCACTCCGGTCCCGCGGAGGGTGACGGTGAGGGTGACGGTCTCTTCGCGGGCGACGGTGGTGTCGGTGGCGTCGATGGACAGCTCGAACGAACCCACGAGCCCGGAGAAGTCGGCGGGCCGGCCCTCGGTGGGGAGGGGCCGCACGTCGACCGAGATGGGCGGAGTGGGCAAGCTCTTGCTCTGGAGCTTGTAGCGACCGAAGACGTCGACGGGGCGCCGGCCGCTGCGGGGGTCGGGCTTGGCAGGGAGATCGGCGGTGATGACGGCGGGGCTGACCGTCTGGGGACCCGCCGCGGTGGCTCGCAGGGGGAGCATGATGTCGAGCACGGCCTCTTCAACGCCGTTTTCGATCTGACTGCGGTCGCGCTGGGCCAGCTCTGCCGATGGCTCGGCGATGAAGCCGGGGGTCTCGGGGGGCGTCCAGCGGATGTTGTGGGCCTCGACCTTCCGCCGGAACTGCACGTGGTAGGTGACCAGCTCGCCCACGAATGGGGTGTTGTTGGACAGGTTGGCCGTGACCCGGACCGGGCTCTCCTCACCTTGCGCCTCGGCCTTCACCTCGATGGTGACCGCCGGATGCCGCAGGCGCTCGCCGTCGACCTCGTAGTCGAACGGACCGATGGTCCACTCGCCGGGCTGCAGCGCAGACAGCAGGTACGAGTAGCGCACGACCGAGGTGGTCTTCATGTTGATGATCGACCGCGAGGTGCCCTGACCGCGGAAGCGGGTGCGCAGGCCCTGGCCGACCGGGAACTCGGGCACGCCGTCGAGGCGGCCATCGATGACCTGCACCTCGAGCGCGACGTTCTCACCCACCACAAGAGTGTCGTCTTCGACCTGGACCTGGAGCTTGGCGGCCAGGGCAGGACAACACAGCGCGAGCACGAGCAGGAACAACGACATCACCAGTCCTTGTCGCCCGCGGCACCGGGTCGCGCCACCACCTGAGGCCGACCTTCTTCGACCGAGTCCACCGTGCGGGCTGCTTCTTCGGGGGTCATGGAGCCATCGGGCGATGCGGGCGTGCGGGCTTCGCCGTCGGTGGGGTCGGTGGGGTCGGTGTCGTCGACCTGCATGCCGTCGCCGGGCGCGGGACTGCCGGTGTCGCCCGCTTCCTCGGGGGCGTCGCGGGCGCCATCGAGCTGGGAGGGGTCGACCGGCTCGGAGGCGTCGTCGGGGGTGCCTTGGTCGCCGTCTTGGGGGGACTGGTCGGACTGTTGGGGTGTGCCCTGGTTGTCCTGGTCGCCCTGTTGGGGGTCGGAGGGTTCCTGCTGGTCGCCTTCTTGGGGCTCGCCTTCTTCGCCGCCGCCCTGGCCGTCTTGGGGGGGAGGCTCTTCCTGCATCCGGCGCGCGATTTCCTGCTGGAGGATCTGGCTGTTGGTCTGGGCCGCCGCATGCTCGGGGTCTTCCTGGAGCACCCGGTTCCAGTCCTCGACCGCGCGTGTGAGGTGGCCCGACTCGCGCGCAGCATGGCCGGCGTTGAACCGGGCACGCTGCCGCTGGGCGGGGTCGAGGGTGCGCTCGGCCACCGACGAGAGGATGTCGTGGGCTTCGTCGGCCCGACCGTCCTCGAGCAGGGCCACCCCGAGCTTCTCCGCGATGGTGAGGTCGTCGGGATGCGCGGCTTGTTCAGCGATGAGGCGGTCGACATCGGACGCGGGGAGGGCATCTTCGGCGTGGGCGCGCCCAGCGAGCGTGCTGGCGAAGACCAACGCGAGCACCGCGCCCGGGAGTCGGAGGGTGCCGGGCCGGAGCAACGTGCCGCCGAGCAGGAGCACGATGGCGATGGACAGCGGCCAGGCGAAGCGTTCGTCCCAGATGCGCTCCCGACGCACACCTTGTTCGGCGCCTTGCAGCTGCCCGCGGATCTCTTCGAGGTAGATGGCGGAGATGTCGCGGTTGCTGGCGCCCGACCGCACGTAGGCGCCGCGTCCGACCCGCGCGACCTCCTGGAGCACGGACTCGTCGAGCCGGGTGATGACGACTTCGCCCGCCTTCGACTTCTTGAAGCCGCCCCCTTCGAGCGACACGGGTGCGCCTTCAGGGGTGCCCACGCCCATCGCATAGATGTGGATGCCGGCCTCGGCGGCACGCTGGGCGGCTTCGATGCCCTCTCCCACGTGGTCTTCGCCATCGCTGATGAGCAGGATGACCTGGTCGGCGGCACCACGGGGGCCCAGGAGACCGGCGGCCATGTCGATGGCTGCGCCGATGTCGGAGCCCTGTGCCACGAGCGTGCCGCTGCTGCTGTCCTTCACCTGGTGGCGGAGCACGCCGTAGTCGAGGGTGAGCGGCATGCGGGGATAGGCGCCGCCTGCGAAGACGACGAGCCCCACGCGGTCTCCGGCGAGGAGGTCGGTGAGGTCGAGCACTTCGCGGCGGGCCCGCTCCATCCGAGACGGGGAGATGTCCTCGGCGTCCATCGAGGCGCTCACGTCGAGCACCACCACGATGTCGAGGCCCTCTCGCTTGAGCTCCTGCCAGCGGTAGCCCCACCGTGGCTGGGCGAGGGCCAGGATGCCCAGTGTGACGCCGGACAGCCACAGGATTGCGCGCCAGCGGTGGATGGAGGTGGCGCGCTTGCTGACCCGCTCGGGAGCCAGAGGACCGAGCCGAGCCAGGAGGGTGGCGCGCCGCCGGAGGGCGAGCCACAACAGGCCTGCCACCACGGGCACCGCCCACAACAAGTCGAGCCACTCGGGCCGCCCCCAGCTCATGGAAGCCTCCGAAGCCAGGTCTGGGCGAGCAGCTGCTGGAGCATCAACAGGGCGAGGCCAGCCGCGAGGAAGGCGTGGTAGCGCTCATCGCGGTGCACGAACTCCTGGACCTCTGCGGTGGTCTTTTCGAGGTCGTCGATGGTGGCGTAGACCGCTTCGAGGCTGCGGGTGTCGTCGGCGCGGAAGTACCGGGCACCGGTGATCTGCGCGATGTCTTTGAGGGTGGACTCGTCGAGGCTGGAGGTGCGTCCGAAGAGCCCGCCGAGCATCCCGCCCTCGCCCGAAGAGCCCATGCCGATGGTGTAGACCTTGATGTCGAGCGCAGCGGCGGCCTTGGCGGCTTCACGGGGCGACATGCCGGCACGGGAGTCGCCGTCGGTGAGCAGGATGACCACCCGCTCCGGAGCGTCGAGGGCCTTCATCCGCTGGGCTGCGATGGCGATGGCGTCGCCGATGGCGGTGGACTGGCCGGCCATGCCGATGTCGACCTGGTCGAGGAAGGCGCGCATGGCGCGGTGGTCGGTGGTGAGGGGGACCTGGGTGAAGGCGACGTCGCCAAACACCACCAGGCCGATGCGGTCGTCGGGGCGGCCGTCGACGAACCGACCGATGACGTCTTTGGCTGCCCGCAGGCGAGACACGCGGCGCCTTCCGACGGTGTAGTCGTCGGCCTTCATCGAGCCCGAGGTGTCGAGCACGAGGAGGATGTCGATGCCCTCGCGCTCGACCACCCGCTGGCGGTCGACATGCTGAGGGCGGGCCAGCGCGATGACCATGCACGCGAGACCCAGGCTGGTGAGGGCGGTGGGCAGCCACGCGAGGGCCTGCCGGAGGGAGCGGGGGGCGTGCACGATGGACAGGGCCGACCACGCCAGCCTTGGACGGCGGGACAGCCACGGCACGACAAGCACCACCGGCAGCAACAACAGCGCCAGGGGCATCCCCCACTCGAGGCCCGCGAGACCCACCAGCTCAAGCATCGGCTTGCTCCGGACCGGTGGGGACGCTCAGAGCATCGACCACCGCGAGGAAGTCGGCCTCGAGGGCATCGAAGAAGTCAGAGCCACCACCTTCCCGGGCGAACTTGAGGCGGTCGGTGGCGTCGAGCACGCGCCGTGCACGCGGGCGGAGGGTGTCGTCCAGGAGCTCCTGCTGTTCGAGGTACCGGACAATCTCGCGGGTGGTGCGCGTGAGCATGGGGTAGCCGGTGACGGCCTGCAGGAAGCGCCGGAAGACCTGCGACAGGGCCAGGGCCAGGGCGTGGTCGTCGGTGGTGGCGGTGCGGGCAGCAGCCCAGTCCTCCCGGGCGGCCACATCGGCGCGTCGGGGGAGCTCAACGGGCTTCTCGCGGGCCACGAAGACCAGCGCTGCGATGAGCAAGCCAAAGCCGAGTGTGGCAATCCCGCCCGCGACCACGAGCGCGGTGGTGGGGAGGCCCTCGGGCTCGGTGACCGCTTCAACGCCCACCAGGCCGTCGAGGACGGGCGGGGTGCGGCCGATGTCGACAAAGACGGGCGGGGGCTCGATCTGGCGGGTCTGGTCGGCGGGGCCGCGGGCTTCGACGGGCGGCACGACGACCACGTAGCTGCCGTCGGCGCCGGACAGTTCGTAGGTGGTGACGGTGCGGGTGCGGTCGCCCACGAGCGCCGGACCGTCTTCGGACAGCAAGCGGCCCTCGAGCGACTCGGCCAACGGGGCGGTGGGGGGCAGCATCCAGTCCGAGGCCGTCCAGCGGGTGACCTCGACGACGATGGGCTCTCCCGAGGCCACGACGGTGTGGGCTACGCGCACTTCGACGTCGACGGGCGGCGGGGAGAGCGGCGGCAGCACGGGCCCGGAGCCACAGCCCACCAGCAGCGCGACCACGGGCGCAAGACGCTTCATCGGGCGCGCTCCATTCGCCGAAAGTGACCCAGCAGACGGTGGAAGGGGTCGTCGGCGGTGGACACCGCGGTGCAGCGAACCCCGGTGCGTTGGATGCGCTCGACCCGACGGGCCACCGACTCGCGCGGGCGCAGGCTGCTGGCATCGACCAGGTGGGTGCGGCCCGTCTCGGCGTCTTCCAGCTCGATGAGGCCCACGCCCTTCGGGATGGCGGTCTCGAGGGGGTCGTGGACCAGGAAGCCGTGGACCTGGTGCTTGCGGGCGAGGATGCCGAGGATGCGCTCGGGCGAGGGCTCGGCGATGAAGTCGGACAGCACGCAGATGACGGCCCGGCGCTTCAGGGTGCGGTGGACCCGCTCGAGGGCGGTGACGAGGTCGGTGCCGCGGCGGCTGGGTGGGGGGGCGTAGGCGGTGCGGAGGATCTGCCAGGCGTGCCCACGGGCGCGACGGGGTGGGAGGTGGTGCTCGATCTGTTCGGTGAAGGCGAGCATGCCCACGCGGTCGCCGTTCGAGACGGCCGCCCACGCCAGAGCACCACCCACACGGGCCAGCTGGAGCCGCTTGTCGGTGCGACCATCGCGGCCACCACCGCCAAAGCGCATCGACCCGGAGATGTCGAGCACGAGCAGCAGCGTGAGCTCGCGCTCTTCGCGGAACTGCTTCACGAAGGGCTCGCCGGTGCGCGCGGTGACGTTCCAGTCGATGTGGCGGATGTCGTCGCCGGGGGTGTACGGCCGGACCTCTTCGAATTCCATGCCCAGCCCACGGAACGCGCTGCGGTACTCGCCGGCGAACGGGCTGTCGACCCGCCGCTGGAGGAGCAGCTGCAGGCGCCGGATCTGGAGGAGCTCGTCAGCGGTGAGCATGGACGTGCCGGGAGTGGAGGAGCGGCGAGGTCAGGGGGTGGGGACGCTCTTGAGGACCCGCGTGATGACGTCTTCGACGGTCATGTTGTCGGCCTCTGCTTCGTACGTGAGCAGGATGCGGTGCCGGAGAACATCGGCAGCCACGGCCTTGACGTCGTCGGGGGTGACGTAGCCCCGCGCTTCGAGGAAGGCGTGGGCACGGGCTGCTTGGGACAGCGCGATGGTGGCCCGCGGGCTGGCTCCGAACTCCACGAGCGGACCGAGCACGGCGCCGGAACCGGGCCGTGTGGCATGCACCACGTCCACGATGTAGTCGGCCACCACATCGTCCATGCGAATCATGGCCAGCACACGACGCAAGGACTCGAGCTGTTCGGGCCCCACCACGGGCGACACCTTGGCCACCGGCTCGGCCGAGCGCTTCAAGATCTCGCGCTCTTCCTGCTTGGTGGGGTACCCGACCACCACCTTGAACATGAAGCGGTCGGCCTGGGCTTCGGGGAGGGTGTAGGTGCCCTCTTGGTCGATGGGGTTCTGGGTGGCGAGGACCAGGAAGGGCGACGGCAGGTGATGCGTCTCGTCGCCGATGGTGACCTGGCGTTCCTGCATGGCCTCGAGCAGGGCACTCTGGACCTTTGCCGGGGCGCGGTTGATCTCGTCGGCGAGCACGATGTTGGCGAAGACCGGGCCGCGGTGGGTGGTGAAGTCCTGCGTGCGCGGGTTGTAGACCTGGGTGCCGATGACATCGGCGGGCAGAAGGTCGGGCGTGAACTGGATGCGCCGGAAGTCGAGCTGGAGCGCGCGGGAGAGGGTGCGCACGGTGAGCGTCTTGGCGAGCCCCGGCACCCCTTCGAGCAGCACGTGGCCATTGCACAGCAGGCCCATCAGCAGGCGGTCGACCATGTGGTGCTGGCCGACGAGCACACGGCCCACCTCTTCGCGCAGCCGGGCGAGGTCGGGGTGGACATCGCGCACATGGGCTTCGATGTCGGAGATGGAGGGGCGGCGGTCCATGCGAGCGCTCCGAGCGGCGGTTCGGATGAGTCGTGGGCGAAAGAGGGCCAGCAGCAGCAGCCGGACGGAAAAAACCGGAGACAAGGCTGAAGCTCGTGGCCCGAGCAACCGAAGCTCCGAGGTGCGCCGGCGAGGGCGGCCCAGGTAATCACCCGGTCCCCCGCGACAACCGTCCGTGTTGTGCAGATCATCTGCACCAAGACACGGATTTTCTTGACAGCGCACCGGCGCGGACGCATAGCATCCGGCGCCCGTTCCCGTCCGTTGGAGGCCCGAATGGCAGGCACACACACCCGTACCACCGACCTCCCCCCCGACGAGTACCTCGAGAAAGCCGAGGTGCTCAAGCTGTGGGACATCGTCCAAGACCGCATCGATGCCTTGATGGCAAACGGTCGCGACGCCGTGTCGAACCTCACCGAGGACCGTCACCAAGAAGCCGACGCCATCGACGTCGCGTCGAGCGAGTCCGAGCGCGAATTCGTGCTCCGCCTGGCCGACCGCGAACGCCTGATGCTCCGCAAGCTGAAGAAGGCTCAGGAGCGCATGGAAGAAGGCGAGTACGGCATGTGCGAGTCCTGCGGCGAGCCCATCACGTTCAAGCGTCTGATGGTCCGTCCGGTCGCCACGCAGTGCATCGACTGCAAGACCCAGGCAGAGCAGATGGAGCGCCGCAGCCGCGCGTTCTGAGCCCGAGCTCTCGTCTCGAGCGTCTCACCGGTCCCCGCATCCGCGAGGTCCGGTTTTGCTGTTCTCCGGGACAATGGGGGCGAACCCGAGCCGACACCCGGGTCCGCACACGGGGCCCTCAGCCGCTGGTCAGCCGGTCCCAGAAGTCCTTGAGGAAGCCCTTCTCGGCCACCTTGGAGTCCTGGAGGTCGGCCAGCTTGCGCACCAGCTTGTCTTCTTCTTGTGACAGCTTGGTGGGCACCTGGACGATGACCTGCACCCGCTGGTCGCCTCGACCCCGACGGCCACCGGGCCTGGGAGCGCCCATGCCGGGGAGGTCGATGACGCGACCGGACGGCGTTCCCGGCGGCACCTCGAGCGTGGCTTCGCCATCCACCGTGGGCACCGTGATCTGCGCACCCAGGCACGCCTGCGGGAAGCTGATGGGCACCTCGCACAGGATGTCGTCGCCGTTGCGCTTGAAGAATTCGTGCTCGCCCACCTCGATGTGCACGATGAGGTCGCCTGGAGGGGCGCCCTTGTCGCCTTCATGGCCCTTGCCGGGCACGCGGAGCCCCTGCCCGGTGTTCATGCCCGGAGGCACCGGAACCGTGATGCTGTCGGTCTGGCGGGCACGACCGGAGCCGTGGCAGTCGCGGCAGGGGTCTTTGATGACCGAGCCGCGGCCCCGACACCGCGGACAGGTGGTGCGGATGCGCAAGAACATCTGCTGCTGGATGACCTCGCCCACGCCACCGCAGGTGTCGCACTTGGCCGGCTTGCTGCCGGGTTCCGCGCCATCCCCATCGCACCGGCCGCAGAGGACCTCGCGGGGGATGTCGATGACCTTCTTGACCCCGTGGATGGCTTCCAGGAAGTCCAGCTGCAGGGCGATCTGAAGGTTTGCACCACGCCGGAGACGCTGGCCACCGCCACCCCGACGTCCACCGCCACCACCGAACCCGAAGAGGTCGCCAAAGAGGTCGCCGAACTGGCTGAAGATCTCTTCGGCATCGGTGAAGCCGGGATGCACGCCCTGGCCCTTGAGGCCCTGGTGGCCGAAGCGGTCGTAGGTGGACCGCTTCTGGGCATCGGAGAGCACCGAGTAGGCCTCGGAGGCTTCCTTGAACTTGGACTCGGCTTCCGGGTTGTCCGGGTTGCGGTCCGGGTGGAACTTCATGGCGAGCTTGCGGTACGCCTTCTTGATGGTGCCGTCGTCGGCGTCACGGGCGACGCCGAGCACCTCGTAGTAGTCGCGCGGTTGGGACATGTAGGCTCCGCGGGAGCACGGTCGGGAGGACCGGGCGGGTGGGTCGGGGAGACGGTCGGGCCTGCAGGTGGCAGGCCCCGGGGTGCGCACACCCCAGAAACGGCAATCGCCGCCCCCTCACCCGGACCAGTTCCGGAGAAGGGGCGGCGTGACCGACTGTGCGAATCAGGCTTCTTCGTAGTCGACGTCGATGATGTCGTCGTCGCCAGCGTCGCCGCCAGCCTCGGGAGCCGGAGCGCCCTGGGCGGCACCTGCATCACCCGACTGGTAGGCAGCCTGGGCCAGCTTGTGCGATGCGGCGGTGAGCTCGTCGAAGGCGCCCTTGAGGCTGGAGATGTCGTCGGAGTCGAGGGCTTCCTTGCCCGCTGCGAGCTTGGCTTCGACTTCGGTGACCTCGGAGGCCGGGAGCTTGTCGCGGTTCTCGGAGAGCAGCTTTTCGGTCTGGTACACGAGGTTGTCGAGGTTGTTGCGGGCCTCGATGATCTCGCGGCGGGCCTGGTCGCTGGCTTCGTTGGCCTGGGCTTCCTTCACCAGGTTGTCCACTTCGTCCTTCGAGAGGCCGCTGGAGCTGGTGATGGTGATCTTCTGTTCCTTGCCCGTGGCCTTGTCCTTGGCGGACACGTTCAGGATGCCGTTGGCGTCGATGTCGAAGGTGACCTCGACCTGGGGCACACCGCGGGGAGCGGCGGGGATGCCGTCGAGGCGGAAGGTGCCGAGGTTCCGGTTGTCCTTGGCCATCGGGCGCTCACCCTGGAAGACCTGCACGTCCACGGCGGTCTGGTTGTCGGCCGCGGTGCTGAAGATCTCCGACTTGCGGGTGGGGATGGTGGTGTTCCGGGGGATGAGCACGGTCATCACGCCGCCGAGGGTCTCGATGCCCAGGCTCAGGGGGGTGACGTCGAGGAGGAGGAGGTCCTTGACGTCGCCGGAGAGCACGCCGCCCTGGATGGCTGCGCCGACTGCGACCACCTCATCGGGGTTCACGGAGCGGTTGGGCTCCTTGCCGAAGAGGCCCTTCACCTTGGTCTGGACCAGGGGGATGCGGGTGGAGCCGCCGACCAGGATGACCTCGTCGATCTCACCGGCACGAAGGCCAGCGTCCTTGAGGGCCTGACGACAGGGGCCGAGGGTGCGCTCGATGACCGGATCGATCATGCGCTCGAACTGGGCCCGCGAGAGGCTGGTGACGAGGTGCTTGGGACCGGAGGCGTCGGCCGTGAGGTACGGCAGGTTGACCTCGGAGTTCTGTGCGGTGGACAGCTCGATCTTGGTCTTCTCGGCGGCGTCCTTGAGGCGCTGGAGCACCATCTTGTCGCCGGAGATGTCGATGCCGTTGTCCTTCTTGAACTGGGCGACCATCCAGTCGATGAGCACCTGGTCGACGTCGTCGCCACCGAGGTGGGTGTCGCCGTTGGTGGACTTCACCTCGACGACGCTGTCGCCGACTTCGAGGATGGAGATGTCGAAGGTGCCGCCGCCGAAGTCGTAGACCGCGACGATTTCGTCTTCCTTCTTGTCGAGACCGTAGGCGAGCGCTGCAGCGGTGGGCTCGTTGATGATGCGCTTGACCTCGAGGCCTGCGATCTTGCCGGCGTCTTTGGTGGCCTGGCGCTGCGAGTCGTTGAAGTAGGCGGGAACGGTGATGACCGCGGCGTCGACGGTCTCGCCCAGGTACCGCTCGGCCTCGCGCTTGAGCTTCTGGAGGGTCATCGCCGAGATTTCGGGGGGCGAGTACTGCTTGTCGTCGATCTTGACGCGGGGGATGCCGTCGGAGCCGCGGACGACTTCGTAGGGCACGCGGCCCACTTCGGTCTTGGACTCATCGTACCGGCGGCCCATGAAGCGCTTGATGGACGCGACGGTGCGCAGCGGGTTGGTGATGGCCTGGCGCTTGGCCACGGCGCCCACGAGGCGCTCGCCGTCCTTTGCGAAGCCGATGACCGACGGGGTGGTGCGGCCGCCTTCTTCGTTCACGATGACGGTGGGCTTGTCGCCTTCCATCACGGAGACGACGGAGTTGGTGGTGCCGAGGTCGATGCCGATGATCTTGCCCATGAGATTCTCCTTGCCCGTGGCGCCAAAAAGGTGGCCGCCGAAGGGACCGAGCTGGGGGGGGGTGACGGGGTGGTGCATGCCGAAGGGGCGGCCCACCGTGCCCCCAAAATCACCAAAAGGCGCTTGAGGAGGCGGTTTTCGAGAGACCCCCTGCTCGGGGTCCCCGTTCGCCGCGCAAGCTAATCGCGATGTCCGAACCGGCAACACCCGGGCCAGAAAACGGCGACACCGGCTGGCGCACAGATCCGGTCCAGAAATCTCGCCCACCTCGGTTGACGCAAGGGGGGCACGTGCCTATCCCCGCGGCGCTCGCGGAAGGGGTTCCGGACGTCGTCGGCAGCTCGTCCACCCGTCCTCTCCCTCCGCTGCCCCTCCTCGCGGGGTCCCGCACTCCGCATCTGTCATCCGCCGGCCCGCTCCCTGCGGGAACCGAGACATTCCCGGCCGGCGCCCACGCACGGCCAGACACCTGAACCAGCCCGCTCAACCCGGGCTCGGAGGCACCATGAAGTTCCGTCCCCTGTACGACCGAGTCCTCGTGAAGCGCGTCGCAGCAGAACAGCGCACTTCCAGCGGTCTCATCCTCCCCGACTCCGCCAAGGAAAAGCCCCTCGAGGCCGAGGTCATCGCGGTGGGCAACGGCAAGCGGCTCAACGACGGCACGCACCGTCCCGTGTCCGTGACCGCCGGCGACCGCGTCATCTTCGGCAAGTACACGGGCGACGAGGTGAAGCTCGATGGTGTCGAGCACATCATCCTCTCCGAGTCCGACATCCTCGCCGTGGTCGAGCGCGCCTGAGCGCCCCCCCGGTTCCCCGAGTCCACACCCCACACATTCTCTGAATCCAGGAGGCCACCATGGCTGCCAAGGACATCAGCTTCCGCGAGACCGCTTCCAAGGACGTGCTCAAGGGCGTCACCACCCTCGCCGCCGCGGTGAAGGTCACGCTCGGCCCCAAGGGTCGCAACGTCGTCATCAACAAGAGCTTCGGCGCGCCCGTCATCACCAAGGACGGTGTGACGGTCGCCAAGGAAATCGAGCTCAAGAACAAGTTCCAGAACATCGGCGCCCAGATGGTCAAGGAAGTCGCTTCCAAGACCAACGACGTCGCCGGTGACGGCACCACCACCGCCACCGTCCTCGCCGAAGGCATCTACAAGCACGGCTCGAAGATGGTCGCCGCTGGCGCCAACCCGATGGACCTCAAGGCCGGCATCGACATCGCCGTGTCCGCCGTCGTCAAGGCCCTCCACGGCCTGTCCCGTCCCATCGACGAAGACCCCGCAGCCGTCGCCCGCGTGGGCACCATCTCCGCCAACGGCGACGAAGAAGTCGGCGGCATCCTGTCCGAAGCCATGGCGAAGATTGGCCAGGACGGCGTCATCACCGTTGAAGAGGCCAAGGGCCTGCAGACCGAGCTCGAGATCGTCGAGGGCATGCAGTTCGACCGCGGCTACCTCTCCCCCTACTTCGTCACCGACGCCGACCGCATGGAAGCCGTGTTCGAAGACTGCCTCGTGCTCATCCACGAGAAGAAGGTCTCGAACATGAAGGACCTCCTTCCCGTGCTCGAGAAGGTGCACGGTGCCGGCAAGCCCCTGCTCATCATCGCCGAAGACGTCGACGGTGACGCCCTCGCCACCCTCGTGGTGAACAAGCTCCGCGGCAACATGAACATCGTGGCCGTCAAGGCTCCGGGCTTCGGCGACCGCCGCAAGGCCATGCTGGAAGACATCGCCATCCTCACCGGTGGCCGCGCCATCATGGAAGACCTCGGCATCCAGCTCGACGCCATCGGCATCGACGACCTCGGCACCGCCGGTCGCATCGTCATCACCAAGGACAGCACCACCATGGTGAAGGGTGCTGGCTCCCGTGACGCCGTCCGCGGTCGGGTCAAGCAGATCCGCGGCCAGATCCGCAACACCACCTCCGACTACGACCGCGAGAAGCTCCAAGAGCGCCTCGCCAAGCTCGTGGGCGGTGTGGCCGTCATCCACGTCGGTGCCGCCACCGAAGTCGAGATGAAGGAAAAGAAGGCCCGCGTCGAAGACGCCCTCAACGCCACCCGCGCTGCCATCGAAGAAGGCGTGGTTCCTGGCGGCGGTGTGGCCCTCGTCCGCAGCCTCTCGGCCCTCGACAGCATCGACGTCGACGGCGACATGGCCTTCGGTGTCCAGATCGTCCGCGATGCCATCCAGGAGCCCATCCGCGCCATCGCCGCCAACGCCGGTGTCGACGGCAGCCTCGTCGTCAACAAGGTGCGCAACGGCGAAGGTGGCTTCGGCTACAACGCCGCCACCGACGTCTACGGCGACATGGTGGAGATGGGCGTCATCGACCCCACCAAGGTCGTGCGCACCGCGCTCCAGAACGCTGCCTCCGTGGCCAGCCTCCTCCTCACCACCGAAGCGGTCATCGCGCAGAAGCCCGAAAAGGCTGCTCCGGCCGGCGGTGGCGACATGGGCGGCATGGGCGGCATGGGTGGAATGGGCGGCATGGGTGGAATGGGCGGCATGATGTGAGCTCGCCCCCGAGCCTCCGGCGCCCGCACGGCCTTCGTGGTTGTGCGGGCGTCTCTCTTTTTCCCGGACCGAGAACTTGGCCCGCGGCTCCAAGTGCAGCCGGATAGCGGGGGTCGGCAGTAGGAGTTGTCCATGTCTGGAGTCCAGACCGAGTCCATCGGAGATGTGTGGGTCGTCCGCATCGCACGTCCCAAGCGCAAGAACGCCCTCGACAAGGCCGCATGGCAAGGCATCGGCGATGCCGTCCGCAGCGCGCCCAGCTCCGCCCGGGCCATCGTGGTCACCGGCTCCGACGGCGTGTTCTCCGCCGGCATGGACCTCAAGATGGACAACCCACTGCTGATGGAAGTGGGCATGGCCATCGGCGCCAAGGATGAAGACACGCTCCGCAACACCATCCTCTGGCTCAAGAGCTGCCTGTCGTCCCTTCGCGAGGCCAAGGTGCCCACCATCGCGGCCATCGAAGGCGCCTGCCTGGGCGGCGGCCTCGAGGTGGCCCTGCACTGCGACGTCCGCATCGCCAGCGACACAGCGGTCTTCTCCATGCCCGAACCCCGCCTCGGCTTCGTCGCCGACGTGGGCGGAACCACCCTCCTCAAGCGGCTCATCGGCGCTGGCCGGGCCTCCTGGCTCATCACCAGCGCGCGCCGCATCGACGCCGACCACGCCGAGCGCTGGGGACTCGTCGAGCAACGCTGTGCCACCGGCGACGCTCTGAACCAGGCGCTCGTCCTCGCCCACGAGATGGCCCACGGCGCCCCCGTCGCCACCGCCGGAAGCCTCGCCCTGCTCCGCGAAGACCTCTCCCACGCCTTCGCGGCCGAGACAGAAGCCGGCCTCCAGGCCCTCCTGGCCGGCGAGGTGATGGAAGCCGTCACCGCGCGCATGGAGCGCCGCAACCCCTCCTGGTGCCCCGCTCCGCCCGCCGAATAGTCGGTCCGCCTCCCGCCTCCGGTCGATCCATGTCGCTCAAGACACGCCTCCAGGCGTCACTGCAGTCCCTCGTGGCGTTTCTGAAGGCCGGCGGCGCCCCTCGTCTGCTGGCCAGCGCGGTCTCGGGCGTGCTGCTCGTGTTCATCTCCGCGCCTGCCAACATCCACTGGATGCACTGGCTGGCGTTCGTGCCGATGCTGTGGGCGATGCGGCCCGGCGAGCACAAGGTGAACGGCCGCGTGGCGTGGTTCGGCGGCTGGATCGCCATCTTCATCCTGTACTACTGGATCATCGAGACCATCATCCGCTTCAGCAACGTGCCGTGGGTGCTGGCGTTCCTGGTCCACCTCTTCTTCGCCACGCTGTTCTCGCTGCCGTACCTCTTCATGGGACGCGCCGTGCAGTGGTTCCGCGAGCGCTTCGGCCTCGGCTGGACCCTCGCCCTGCCCACGCTGTGGGTGGCGATGGAGATGTTCCCCACGCTGTTTCCGTACTACCACGGGGTCAGCCAGTACCGGTTTCCACCCACCTGGCAGCTCGCAAGCGTCATCGGGGTCACCGGGCTCACGTTCCTCGTGTGGTGGTCCAACAGCATCGCGATGGAGTTCATCTGGCGCCGGCAAGAGGGTCGCGCCATGCCGTGGGCGATGGCCGGCAGCTTCCTGGCCATCTTCGTGGGCAACGTGGCCTTCGGCATCCAGCGCGAAGCCGCCGTCGAAGCCGAGCTCCAGAAGGCCCCGGTGGTCCGGGCGGCCATCATCCAGCACAACGTCACCATGGAAGAACGCCTCACCGAGAGCGTCATCAAGACCATGCGGGCGTGGGTGGAGAGCACCAAGCTGGTCCTGTCCGACCGCCCCGACCTCGTCGTGTGGCCCGAAGGCGCGATTCCGTTCAACCCCGATGAAGAGCGCCAGGCCGGCTGGCTGGGCGACCAGTCCCCCAAGGAGTTCTTCAGCTCCTGGACCCGCCGCTACGACTTCCACCTGCTCATCGGCGGGGGCACCTGGGAGGTCTCGGAAGACGCCAAGGGCAAGCCCAAGGTCACCAGCTACAACTCGGCCTACGCCTACGACCGCAAGGGCGAGCTGGTGGGTCGCTACGACAAGATGATTCCCCTGCCCTTCGGCGAGTACATCCCGTTCGCCGACACCTTCCCCTGGCTGGCCGAGCAGATCGAAGGCGTGGGCGACTTCCGCGCCGGCGATGTGGCCACCGTCTTCCACGCCGAGACCGCCGAGGGCCACGCCTACACCTACTCGGTGCCCATCTGCTACGAAGCCATCCTCACCCAAGCGATGTGGTGGCTGTTCGACGGCACCGAGGCCGAGCCCGTCGACCTCTTCGTGGTCATCACCAACGATGCCTGGTTTGGCGACACCTCTTCGCCGCACCAGCACGCCATGCTCACCACCGTGCAGGCCATGCAGTTCGGCCGCCCCATGATCCGGAGCGCGTACACCGGCGTGAGCTGGATTGTCGAGCCCCACGGCCACATCGTGGGCGAGACCAACACCTTCGAAGACGTCTCCACCATCGAAGAGCTGCGGCTGGGCACGGTCCCCACCCTCTACGTCCAGGGCGGCTGGGTGTTCCCCTACCTGTGCATCCTCGGCACGGTGGGTCTGGTGGTGGTCGGTCGACGTCGCGGCCAAGATGACGCCGCCGCGTGAAATGATGCACGCGAATTGGCGGGGGCCCTGTCACACCTCGCCACCTCGCCCGTAGACCCGGCCGAGCGACATCCCGGTCGCTCACCGGGACGGAGACCAACCTGTCTCGCGATCCCGCCGCCTCCCCGACTGGTCAGACGGACGAAGAGCTCATGCTTGCGGTCCAAGCCGGTGACTCCACGGCCTTCGAGGCCCTGTTCGGACGGTACGAGCGCCGTCTCTACGGGTTCCTCGTGCGTCGGACCGGCGACCGGGAGGCTGCTGCCGAGCTGTTCCAAGAGACCTTCCTCAAGGTCTACCGGGCGCGCGGCTCCTGGGACGCCTCCCGTCCCGTGAAGCCCTGGCTGTTCGGCATCGCCGCAAACGCCGCCACCGACCGCGTCCGCAAGCGCCACCGCCGTCCAGAACCCGTCACGCTCGAAGACTGGGACGCCCCCTCCCCCGCGCACACGGGGCGCACCGACGCCCGCCTCACCCTCGAGCGCGGCCTGGCCGAGATGCCCGACAACCTCCGCGAAGCCTTCGTCTTGGGCGCCGTCCAGGGCTTCGACCACAACGAGGTGGCCACCACCCTGTCCATCTCGCCGGCCAACGCCCGCGCCCGCATCAGCCGGGGCCGCGCGTGGCTGCGCAAGTACCTGCAGGGGGCCTCGTGAGCGCGCACCTGCACGACTGCGCCTACGCCGAGGCCGTTCTCATCGGTGAGGCCCCGCCCCCGTTCGGCGACACCGGTGCGTTCGAAGCCGGCATTCGGGAGTGTCCCGACTGTTCCGCCCTGGCCGACGCCCTGGCCGACGTAGACGCCCTCGCGGCCAGCCTTCCGGAGCTCACGGTCCCCGAAGACCTCTCCCGGCGCACCCTCGACCACGTGCTCGACGAGATGGCCCCCACCCCGGTGGTCCGACCGCCGCATCGCCAGAAGTGGCCGTTCTACGTGCTCGCCGGCGGAATGTCGCTGGCTGCCACGATGCTGCTCACGATTCTCCCGCGCGGTCCGTCGCCTGCACCGCCCGAGCGCCTGGTGGCCCGGGGTGGCACGACCGCACTCCCCTCGGTGTCGTTGAAGGTGGCCGTCGACGACGGCAAGGGCCTGGCCCGCCACCGCCGCGACCGTCAGTACCCCGTGGGCTCCCGAGTTCAGTTCCGCGTGGGCCTCGACCGACCCGCCGACGTAGCCTTGGTGCGGGTCGACGAAGCCGGCGCTCAGCTGGTGGCCCGCACATCGCTCCAGAGCGGCGACCACGACCTGAACCTCGGCAATGCGCCGCTCGCCTGGGAAGTCGAGCCCGGCGAAGCAGACGCCCACTTCGTGGTCATCGCCGGTCCGTCTGGCAGCCTCCCCGACGACCCCACCGCGGCAGTGGGCGCTGGCTCGGCTACAGTCGACGACACGGGTGTGTGTGCCCGCGTCACCTCGCTCGCCTGCGACGAGCGCCTCTTCCAGGTGTCGCCATGATGCCGCTGCTGCTCCCCGCTCTGCTCACCGCCTGGTCGCCCACGGCCATGGCCGGTGTGGTCCAAGGTGGCTCCGACTCCGGCGCCAATGTGTGGGAAGCCCGCCGTGTCGCCGTCCTCATCGGCGTGCAGGACTACACCGACCCCGCGCTTCAGGGCCTGCGCTTCCCCGAAAAAGACGCCACCGACCTCGGCGGCGCCCTCCGTGCCGACGACATCGGCGGCTTCGACCAGGTGTTCGTCATCTCCGGCGCCGACGCCACCTCGGCCGAAGGCATCCGGCGCGCCCTGGCCATCGCCACCGCCGACCTCCAGCGCGACGACACCTTCTTCCTCTACCTCTCCGGGCACGGCACCCTCACGCTCGACCCCCGCGAAGGCAGCAAGCTGTGGTTCCTGCCCAGCGACGCCCGCCTCGACGCCCCCGAGACCACCGGCATCGCCATCGCCGAGCTGGAGAACTGGGTCAACAGCCAGCCCGCTCGGCGCCGCGTCCTGGTGATGGACACCTGCCACAACGGCCGCGACGACGGCACTCTGGCCGGCCGGTCCGCCGTGAACGACCCCACCGCACAGCTCCTTGCAGGCCTCCGCGGCGAGCCGCCCGCACCCCGAGGGCTCCGAGCCGTCTCCGAGTCCGAAGCCCGCTTGTTCGCCGCCCAGTACCACCAGCCGGCGATGGAAGACCCCGCCCTCGAAAACGGCGTCTACACGCACTTCCTCCTCGACGCCCTGACCGGTGCGCGGTCCACCGCAGACCTCGACGGCGACGGCCTGGTCGATGTGGTCGAAGCCCACGACTACGCCCGCGACCACACCATCCGCCACACCGGCGGCATCCAGGTCCCCCGCGCCGAGTACCGCATCGTCGGCCACGAAGAGATCTACCTCTCCGGCGACCCCGACCGACGCACCGACGCCGAGCAGGCCCTGCTCACCGCCTGCGACGAGATCCTCGCCAAGGCGCGCCTCTTCGTCGACGGCACCCCCCGCGGCGCCATGCCCGGCCTCACCGCCATCGAGCCCGGTCGCCACCGCATCGAGCTGCAGGCCGCCGACGGCACCGTGCTCGCAAAGAAGACCGTCACCCTCGAAGCCGGGGCCACTCTCCCCGTCGAGACCCTCCTCGAAGGCAGCCAGGGCTCCACGCTGGCCGTGGGCATCGGCAGCGTGGTCCACACCGGCGACGCCCAGCCCTGGTTCCATCCCGTCACCCCCGAGGTCGAGCTGCAGTGGCTCGAGCCTGTCCAGCTGGGAAGCCGCTGGCGACCGGTGCTCCACCTGCGGGCCGGTGGCTGGAGCGGGATGGTCGACGAGCTGGACACCGCCACCACCGCGGGCGTGAACGCGGGTGCCATCGCCCTCGGCGCAAGCGTCGGGCCTCGCTGGCGCACCCTCAGCGTCGGCCCACAAGCCGAGCTGCTCGCACCGTGGCGGATCTTCGAAGACTACGTCGAAGACTCGGCCACCGACACCACCACCCGCCGCCAGATGCTGCTCACACCCGCCGTGGGTGCGCGGGCTCTCTGGACACCCACCGTGGGCACCCAGACTCTCACCCTCCGCATCGACTCCCGGTGGGCGTCGTACACGATGGACGCGGAACGGCTCGGCATGTGGCACCATGGGGTGTCGCTGGGGTGGGCGCCCAAGCCCCGGCGTTGACCTCGGAGCGCGTGTGCGCTGCACCCTCACCCAACTCTGGCTTGGTGCGCTGGTCGTGTGGACCGGCTGTGAGCCTCTTGGGTCGTACCGGGGTCCGGACACGAAGTCGTCTCCCGGCACCTCCGAAGACACCGTGGTGGCCTACCCTTCGGTGGTGGACTTCGGCACCGTGTCGGTCGACGGCGGTCCCGCTCAGCGGGTGCTCACCCTCGCGAACCCGGGCGACCACACCATCACGGTCTACGGCTTCGACCAGCCCGTCGGCTTGTATGGCGACGACGCCGGGGTGTTCACGGTCGACCACGACAGCCCGTACGTCGACATCGCCCCGGGCGAAGACATCGACGTCCGGGTGTCCTTCGCCCCACCCACCGACGGCCGCTGGGAAGCCGCCCTCCTCGTGCAGCCGGGCGACCAGACCATCGAGGTGGTCGGTCGGGGTGCCGCGCCGGTGGTGGGCGTCGACACACCACCGTCCGCAACAGCCAACATCGGCTGCGAAGACAGCGTGGCCGTCGACATCTTCAACCAGGGCAGCGACCGCCTCCGCGTGACCGGCCTCCGGCTGGACGACCCCTGGGACGCCTGGGACCTCGCCGCCGACCCCACGCCCGCCACCGTCGACCCCGGCGAGCGCCTCCGGGTGCGCTACACCTTCGCCCCCGAGTACATGGCCGACAGCCACGGCCCCCGCCCGGCCACCCTCACCGTCGAGACCGACGACCCCCGCACCCCGCTCCAGACGGTCACTCTCGACGGTCTGGCCGTGCAGGTCGACGGCGTGGAAGAGCAGTTCACCTACAACCCCGGCGCCGCGGTCGACCTGCTCGTGGTGGCCGACACCGACGGCGTCATGGGCCTCCAGATCCCAGCCGTGGCCGCCGCGATGCCGGCCCTGGTCGACGAGCTGCATGCGGTGGGCGCCACCCTCCACTCCGCCGTCGTGACCGGTGGTTCCCCCTGCCCCGAGACCTTCCCGGCCTTCGCCGACCTGTCTGTGGAGCGCTTCGAGCGGGCGTCACTGCTGCAAGACGGCCTCGAAGGCGACGCCGGCGCAGGCTCCGACCGCCTCGGGGAACACACCGTCGCCACCCTGGCCCAGGACTTCGCCGGTGGGTGCCTGGAGGGCTTCCTCCGCGATGATGCCCGGCTACACGTCGTTCTCGTGGCCGGAGACGCCGACCTCAGCACCTTGCGTTCGTCCACCCAGCTCGCCCAGATCGAAGCCAAGGCACCGAATGCCGCCAACGTCTTCGTGAGCGCCATCCTCCCCACCGACACCTTCGGCTGCGACGGCACCCGCTACGCCCCCACCTACGCCGAGCTCGCCGTCCAGTCCGACGGCGCCGTCATCGACCTCTGCTCCGACGACCTCTCGGGCGCGATGTCGCAGGTTGCCGACGCCTCGGTCGCCGACCTCCAAGCCGCCCTCGAACACACGCTCGGCCGCGAGCCCATCCCCGAGAGCATCGTGGTCGAGGTGGACGGCGAGGTCTTCGACGACTTCACGTACCGTGTGCTCGACCAGACCGTCGTGTTCGACGCCGACCACCCGCCCCGCGCCGGCGCTACCGTGGTGGTGCGCTACCGGGCCCTCGAGGCGTGCTGACCGCATCCGCCCCCACGCCCACCACCACCCGGAACAGCGGCGCCCCGATGCCCGGGTTCACGCCCCAGCCCAGCGCACCACGCAGGCGGCTGTCGTTGCGCAGGTCTCCCCAGCCACCCACCAAGACCTCGAGCGGGCTGTTGGTGGGGTCGTCGAAGAAGCCCTGGTACTGGCGCTGTCCGAGCAGCTCGACGGTGGCGCCGCCCGGTCCCAGCGCCCGGCCCACCTGCAGGCGGTAGACCAGAAGGTCGTTGAGCTCAGTACCCACGAGGTCGACCTCGGGAACACCGCGGGTGCCCAGTGCCACGCCCAGCTGGGCATCGCCGGGCCGAAGCTCGCCCACACCCAGGAGCTCCCAGGTGAAGCCGGGCTGGCCCAGGTAGACGGAATCTGCACCCAGAGGAGCGGTGACCCGACCTTGGACCGCCAGCCCCACGCCTGTGGTCGACGCCGCATCCAGAGCGACAAAGCGCGAGTCGAGGGCCAGGTCGCCGAGCGCGCTGCCGGGAGGGTCGTCGTGGAGGTCGGTGCCGACGGTGGCATAGACCGGAAGCGACACGCCCACGGCCCAGGGTCCCCATGCGCGGGCGAGGGCGCCGTGCAGGCCCCAGACCGGTCCGACGACGGCGATGGGGTCGGCGGCATCGGGGGTGCGGAAGACCAGGGGGTCGCGGACGTGGACGATGGCCAGCGTGCTGCGGAAGCCGTCGAAGCTGGCGGCACTCGGCATGATGGCGGACCGTCCGGCGAAGGTGTCGACGCGGACGGGGTCGGAGCCGAGCTGGGGGGCGTCGGGCACCTGCACATCTTGGGCGAAGGCCGCAGCCAACAGGAGGACCATCATGGGCGCACCCCCGGCGGCAGGTCGAGGCGCCGCGGCTTGGACGGAATGCCGATGAAGCCGTGGCGGTCGATGGTGGCCACGCGCCACCAGATGCCTTCCACATCGCCGGGAAGCAGGAGGCGGTCGGGTTCCCAGGCGGGCCGGTCGACCGACTGCAGCACGAGCATGTCGCGGAAGTCGGCGCTGCGGGCCAGCTCGACCTGGTAGCCGAGGGCCGTCTCGACCCGAAGCCACGAGAAGTCGGGACGACGGAGGGTGGCGCCGTTGGGTGGCGCATCGGGCGTGCCGGCCCCGAGGAGGTCGACGGGAGACGTCGGCGCTCCGCCGAGCGGGACCCGGCTGCCCTGACCGGCACGCAGCGACAGCTCGACGCCTTCTCCGAAGACAGACAGGCCGGTGTAGAGCGCTTCGGTGCGCTGGCCGGCTTCTTCGACATGGACGCGGAAGCCGCCATCTTCGGCGCTGGTGACCCCGGCCTCGGTGGCGACCGTGATCTCCCCCCGCTGCTCGCCCGGCCCCAGCGGCGGGACGGTGATGGAGCCGCGGTTGAGCGCGACGACCGACGACCGACCCTTGCGCCGGGCGCTGGTGGCTTCGATGGTGAGGCAGGTGCCCGGCAGAAGGGTGATGTCGTCGTGGTGGCCGCCCCCTTCGGACACGGCGAGGCGGATGGTGACGTAGCCGTCGACATCGGTGCACACGCGCGACTCGGGCGGCAGCGGCATGCTGGTCTCGACCGCCACCTTGCCGATGGACGGGATGGTGGCGTGGACCCCGCCGAAGACGCTGAGCACGGCGGCATCTCGGGCGGTTCCAGACAAGGCGTCCGGCAGGACCAGGATGGTGCCGGGCCGGGGCTGATCACCGTCAGCGAGGCCGTTTTCGGCACGGATGGCGGCAGCGGCGGCAGGGTCTCCGGCGGCGGCAGCGATGGCTTCGACGGTGTCGCCGGTGTGGACGACGACGCGGTCGGCGGCATGTGCGGAGAGAAGTCCGACGAGGAGAGCAATCACGGGCGGTCCTCCCCGGCGGGTCGGGGGTGGATGGTGCACACCCGACGCGACGCGGCATCGGTGGCGTCCTCGGGCACGGCCGACGGGATGATGGCCACCTGTGCTTCGGGGAGGCCGAGCTCGATGAGGGCCTGGCGGACGGCTTCGGCCCGACGGTCGGCGAGCGCGATGTTGGAGGCCCGGTTGCCTTCGGGCGAGAACCCACCCTGCAGCTCGAAGCGCCACCCGCCAGCCAGCTCGACCAGCTCTTGGAGCTGCGCGCGGGACGCCTCGGAGATGTCGGCGCGCCCCAGCTCGAAGTCGACGAGGGTGGGCGCGGGCTCGGGCACGCGTACCCACGAGCCGTGGCCGACGGAAATGGCCACGAGGAGGGAGGTCTCGCGTCCGCCACCGACCACGTGGGCCTCGACCGTGCCCTCGGGGATGGCCAGCTGGACCACGCCGTCGACGCCAGCAGACACCTCGTGCTCGCCCACGCGCACCCGGTCGCCGGGCTGACCGACGACGAGGAGCGCACCCTGGGTGGGGGCGGGCTCCATCACTGCTCCATCCAGTCCGCTGGCATCGGTGTAGAGCGTGGCCATCGCGGCCGCATGGACGTGGGCCCGTTGGTCGGGGGGAAGGCTCGCGAGGACGTCGTCGAGCTCGGACTCGTCGACCCAGCGGCACACGGGGTGGGGCAGCCAGATGCGGGCGTCGTCGGGGAAGGTGTTGGCTTCGGGCTCCGGCTCGGGCGGCGGCGGAGGAGGAGGCGGGGGCTCGGGCTCGGGTCCCCACGCCCACCCCACGGTGAAGACACCGGCGGCAGGCTGGACACCGCGGACCTGGAGGAGACCGCCGAGACGCAGGCGATGGTGGGCATCTTCGCGCGGAAGTGCGAGGTCCCAGGCGGCCCCGATGCCGCCGGCCGGCTCGACCAGTCCAGCCCCCGCACGCACGCCGTACTCGAAGACGAGGGACGGGCCGACATTGGGCTGCGCCACCCACCATCGCATGTGGGCGCGAGGGTCGACCCGCCAGCCGAGGGTGCCGCCGCTGGCGGACAGCGCTCCACCGAGGTCGATGGGTGCGCTGGGCAGGCGCCCGCCCAAGGTGAAGGCTGCACCACCCAAGCGATGGCCGGGCGTGGAGGCGGTGCCGGCTTCCAGGCGCGCTGCCACCTCTCCGACAACAGCGGACGGAGCATCCGGGGGCTCGGCTGCGGACGCCAACCCGGGGCCTGCTGCAGCGATGAGAAGGATGGCTACCACTGGGACTCCGGGTCGCGGGTGCCAAGGACCGGGCTGTACTGCCCCTCCGTTGTGAGGCTCCCTTCGGACACGCGTTCCCCCGTCGAATCGAGGACGAGCGCATATCGAGCCGCAGCGCTGCCGTCTGGTGGGTTGGTCTCGGTGAGCACGAGCCGCCGGGTCTCGGGAGACCAGGAGCCCCGGTACGCCACGCGTGCCGAACCCTCATCGAGCCGGACCTCGACCGTGGCCCGGGCAGCCCCCCCATCGACGGTCAGGCGCATCTGATGCGGATAGGTGCCGGCGTTCAGCGACCACTGCCCAGACGGCGAGGCCGCACCCGCGGGCAGCTCCAGCGGCGGCGGACCGCTGTTCTGGGGCGCCACCTTCGACAGGTTCTTGGGCCCCGACTCCACGCGTCGGGCATCCCGCTTCGCAGGCGCAGCCTCCTTCGGCGCACCCTCCTTCGGCGCAGCCTCCTTCGGCTTCGTCTGCACAGGCTCCGGCTCCACGGGGTCGTCCACCACCTCCACAGGGTCGTCCACCACCGGCTCGGCGGCCGCGTCCACCGGCGCAGGCACGGGCACCTCGACGGTCACCACCCGCTCTGGCTGCCGCACTTCGCGTGGGGCCAGCTGCCAGCCCACCCCCACCGCCGCCACCAGCCCCACCGCGATGGCCACCCCCAGCCACACACCCCGCTGGTTCGTCTCCGCTGGCGCCACGGCCGTCAGAGAGTCTGTGTCGAGCGCTTCGGCTTCCGCGGGAACGGTGGTGGGCGCCACCGTGGGCTGCACCGTGGGGTCGAGCGTGCCTCCAGTCCCCGGCTCACTCGCCGCGTGGCTCAGCCAAGAGGGCGCATCGGTCGGAGCACCGTCGACATCCGCCAACACCAGCCGTCCGGTGTCGAGCTCCACAGCCGCCCGCTTGAGCGCTTCGGCCATGTCGGCCGCCGACGCAAACCGGTCTGCCACCTCGTACCGAGTCGCCCGAAACAGCACCGGGAGGAGCGCTCGGGGGATGGCCGCCCAGCGGGGAGAGTCTCCTTCCGCCACGAAGAGGTCCATCGGGCTGCGGTTCGTGAGCAGCGTGTACAGCGTGCTGCCCACGGCGTACACATCCGCCGCCAGCGTGACCCGGGCCGCGTCCATGCGCTGCTCGGGCGCCATGAACGCCATCGACCCCATCGCCACACCGGTCCGCGTGCGCCGCTGCGCTTCGGGGTCGTCGATCAAGGCGATGCCGAAGTCGGCCAGCTGCACCCGACCGTCGCCCGTGAGCAGCAGGTTCTGCGGCTTCACATCTCGATGCACCACCCCGGCACCATGGGCGGCGTGCAAGGCCGACAGCAAGCCCAGCCCCACCTCCACCACCCGCTTCGGAGGCAGCGGCCCTTCGCGCTTGAGCTGGTCGGCCAGGCTGCCACCATCGGCCAGCGCCATCACCACGAAGTCCTGGCCATCGTGCTCGCCCACATCCGTGACGGGCAGCACATGGGGATGACGCAGCTTCGCCATCACCCGTGCCTCCGCCCGCAGCCGCCGCCGCAAGGACTGACGCAGGCTGTCGCGGTGGGCCGAGAGAATCTTGACCGCGCAGTCCACCCCGAGCCGCTCGTCGCGCGCCTGGAACACCGACGCCGCCCCACCTTTGCCGAGGCGGTCTCCCAGCCGGTACCGACCTGCGAGAAGCGTCGGGCTGTCGTCGGGCATGAAGGTCCTCGGGGTGCCTCTGCGCAGCCTATCGCACGCGTCCACTGCAACGAGGACATCCCGACTACACGTCAGACCGGCTACGCCAGAGCGGACGGACACCGCCGGAGCTCCCGTGTCGTTCGACCTCGCCTCGGCCCTCGACCATGCCCTCCACCCCGAGAGCCTGGGCGCAGAGGGCGCAGCCCGCATCCACCGCGTCCCGGTCGTCGGCGGGACCATCCGTGTGCTCGAGCGCCCCGGCCCCGGCCGCCCGGTCATCATCCTCCCGGGCTTTGGCGCCCCCATCCAGCCGTGGGACGACTGCTACCGCCGCGTGATGGACCACGCGCACCTGCTGGTCATCGAGACCATGGAGAAGTCCTCCGCGCACATCACCGACCGCACCACGGCCGACCTCTCCATGTCCGGCCTGGCCCGCCAGGTGGCCGCCGCCATCCAGCACCTCCAGCTGGCCGACGCCAGCATCGTGGCCTCCTGCCACGGTGCCGCAGTCCTGCTCGAGGGCATCCGTCTCGGTGTCCTGAAGCCCCGCGTGGCCCTCGCCTTCGACCCCATGGACCGCCTCTTCCCGCCCCGCTGGTTGACGGAATGGGTCGGGCCCTGCCTGCCGGTCCGGCTCGTGAGCCGCCTGCGCGACCCCATCGGCGCCCTCGTGCTCCGACGCATGAAGGAACCGCACCAGCGCGCCCGTGTCGAGGCCTTCATCCAAGCCGCCGAGCCCTGGCGGTGGATCCAGACCGCCCAGCTGTCGGCGCCTTTCCACCTCCTGGGCAACCTGGCCGGCATCGACCATGAGGTGCTGGTCTTCGCCGGGTCCACCGACGCCATGCACCGTCCCGAGACCGCCATGGCCGTCGCCCGAGAGCTGCCCCGAGGCCGGTTCTTCCACGTGCCGGTCGAAGAGACCCACCGAGAGGCTCTGGTCGCCGCACTGGCCCGCGCCGTGTCGGCCGACCAGCTCGACAACTTCGCCGCCTACGAAATCGACCGGGCGCAGCTGTAGGGGTCCGGGACGACCGCCCTACATCCCCGAGTCCCCCGTGTCGAAGGCAGCAGACGCCGACAGAGCCGAGATGGTGATGGTCCACTCGGCCGAGGTCCCGAAGCCGTCCACCGTGGTGGCCGCGCTCGCCTCGAACTCACCATCCGACCAGAACGACCCCGTCCACGTCATTTCCGGCACCGAACCCTCGATGAGGCCCATCGGACTCCCGGTGGCCGTGCTGCCGGGCGCAGGAACCAGCCGAACGCTCGCCACACCTTCGAGGCCGGCCAGGTCGCAGCTGGCGTCGACCATCTCGAACCAGTCCTCGGCTGCCACGTCCACCTCGAGCAGCATCGGCGCAGAGCACGACCGGGTGTCCACTCGGATGCCGGCCGCGTAGCTCTTCTTCTCGATGTGGATGGAGCCGGCGTACAGGCCATCGTCGGGCACATCCACCACCGATGGCTTGCTGCCGGTGAGCGAGCCACACCCCGAGGCCAGGGCCACCATCGCGATGGGAGCGAGCGTCCAGCGGGTGAACGACAACGAAAGAGCAGACATCGAGACCTCCAGGGGCGGGGGCGAACCCGCGGCTGCGCAGCCTCATGCGGCGCACGGTGGCGACGTCGCTCGGGAGGCGTCCTTCACCTGGAAGTGGCCCACTCAATTTCAGTGACTTGCCCGGTGGTCACATCGCCGTGGAGAAGCGGTCGACCAGCTCGTGGGCCAACACCACTTCACCCACCAGCACGGGCAAGCAGCCGATGAAGGTGCCGAGCACGTAGTGGCGCATGGGCACCCGGACGGCACCCATCAGCGCCGACACGGCGAAGAACGTGAAGAACACCACCCGCACGGCCACCACGGTCCACAGGCCGCCCTCGCGCAGGCGGACCTCCCACGACCGGACCCGCGCCGGCAGCCGAGAGATGAGAACCTCGGGTGCGAGGGCTTGTCCGACGCCATAGGACACCATCGCGCCCAGGAGCAGGCCCACCTGCGCCCACACGAGCGCTTGTGGCACAGGCCACAACACCCCGGCCGCCACCACGAACAGGTGAGCGGTCACGCCCACGGGCTGCAGCAACGCGAACGTGAGCACGAACACCAGGGGCCCCCAGGCGCCTGAAGCGGCCACCAGCGCCCGCAGCCCGTCGATGTCGATGGCCGCGAGCCGGCCGGATGCCCACGCCCACGCCATTCCGATGGCCACCAGGGCGAAGAGCAGCCATCGTGCCCACCCTGTGATGCCGGTGCCAGGCTTTCGGGCGCTTCGGGTCGACCCCACGCATCCTCCCGCGTCCGAATCGTTCGCGGCTCCTAATCCCTCCACGTCCGTCCGGAAGTCCCATGTCCGGCCCACTCACCCTTCGCCTGCTGCCCGGTCGGCCCCTCACCCTCGAAGGGCTCATCCATCGGCTCACAGAAGTCCACGGCACGCGCCGCATGGGCCGGCTCGTCCAGCGGTTCATGCTGAGCAGCCGCGAGGTGCGGTTCGTGCGCACTCTGCAGTCGGTGAAAGGCAACCTGTGGGTGTGGCGGTGTCGGCAGGACGCCTTCGCCGGCGACTTCGTGGTGGTGGACATGTCGCCACCGGAACCAGGCCAGCGCCGAGCCATCGTCCTCGAGCTGAAGAAAGACGCGCTCGTTCGCCCCACCGCAGGGCATCAGATGCGCAATGCACCTGCGGTGCTGGCCGAGATCGCAGCGCGTTCGGGAGCCATCGACGCCAGCACGCCCTGGCAGCCGCTGACCGGGGATGGTGGTGCGCTGGTGGATGTTCTGTCCGGGGGGCGCCGCACCACACTGTAGCAATTCGCGTCAATGCCAGGGAAACCCCGCACGGCCAGCCGATCGAAGCAGGTTAGGCTGACGGCCGCACACAGCACATTCGGCAAGTGCTGTGGCTCATCCCGACCGGAAAACAGATGGCACTCGACTTGGACGCCCTTCCTGTGGTCGACCCCGACCTTCGAGCCGAGCTCGAGATGGTGGGCGGTCCCGAATTGCCCGCCCGGCTCGTCCATATGTTCCTCGACGATGTCAGCGGCCTCATCGGTCAGATCGACACCGCACAGGCGGCCGGCGACAGCGCTTCACTCGCCAAGTCCGCCCACCGCATCAAGGGGGGGGCCGCAGCGGTCGGTGCCCAGCGGGTGGTGGCCGTGGCCAAGGCCATCGAATTCGCCGGTCGGCAAGAGCGCCTCGCGGATGTGCCCGGCCTGATGCCCATCCTGTCCACTGAGCTCGACGCCCTGAAGGCGCGCTTCTGAGGCAGCTCAGCGGGCGGCCATCGCGTCGTCGAAGCCCGGGTCCTCGCCACCGAACATGACGTAGGTGGTGACCCGCTCCAGCAGCTTGTCTACCGTGGAGCTGAAGGCGCCGACAGACTCGCTGGTGCCTTCGGTGGCCGCGACCGTCTCGCGCAGAGACTGATCGATCTCCACCATGGCATCGGCCACCTGGCTCACGCCCTCCCCCTGCTGGCGGCTCGCGGACGCGATGAGGCGGCTGGCATCGGCGGTTCGACTGACCGCCTCCCCGAGCTCCTCGAGCAGCTCACCCGTCCTGCGGACGCTGGCCCGGCCCCGGTCGGTCTCCTGGATGCCCTCTTCGGTGGCCACCACGGCTTCGGTCGTGGCGTTCTGGATGCCGCTCAGCAGCTCGCGGACCTGTCGCGTGGCCTGCTTGGACTGCTCGGCGAGGTCGCGCATCTCGTTGGCCACCACGGAGAAGGACCGCCCATACTCGCCGGCGCGTGCGGCTTCGATGCTCGCGTTGAGGGCCAGCAGCTTGGACTGTTCGGCCACTTCGTTCACCGTTGCGATGATGTCGCCGATCTGACGGGTCTGGTCGGTGAGGGCACAGATGCGCTCCTGGATGACCTCGACGCGCTCGCGGATGGACTCCATCCCTTCGATGGTCTCGCGGATGGTCTCGCCCCCTCGACTGGCTGCGACGCTGGCGTGCTCGGACACTTCGAGCATCTCCTTGGACTGGATGCGCGCCTGGGCAGACGTCTGGCGGAGCTCCGACAGCGAGCTGGTGACCTCGGCGACCGCGCTGGCCTGCTGCTGCGCCGTGCCATTCTGCACCCCCACCGACTCCTCGAGGTTGGCCACGTGCCCGATGAGGTCGATGACGGCCTCTTCAACCATCATCGAGAAGTTGGTCATGAGGTCGCTCGACTTGCTCACGGCGATGGACTCCTGCGTCTCCATCACGATGGCGAGGTCGAGCATGCCCACCTTGAGCAGCGACACGAACCGGGCGGCGACGTCGGGATCCACCCCCGACTCCTGGCTGTAGCGATCAAACACCCGGCACAACATGTGGCTGTACGACGCCACCACATGGGCGGGCTGCATGCCCTTCGCCTGGTGCTCGCGCCCCATCTGAATCCGCGCCTCGCGGTGGTCTTCGTCGTAGCAACCATCGAGCAGGTGGTGGACGGACGCATCCACCTGCGCTCGGGTCTGGTGGCCCTCGGGGTCATCCAAGATGGCGGACACGGTCTCGTCTTCCAGCATCCGGCCGGCTACCTCGACCGAGATGTCGGAGATGCTTGGCTGGATGGTCGCGGCAAGCGCCTTCACCCGGTCCGCGTCCTGCGCGCTGAAGTCCAAGAACCGCAGCAACGATTCATAGCTCTCGGGGGTGAACGGATCGGAGGTGTCGGTCGACATTTGCTGCTCCCAAGTCGTGGTCTCGCGGCCTCCGTTCGCCCCCTCACCCGACCACCTGAACCAAAATCCGCCCCCCAGCCCCATGATGCCCTCGACTGGTCCACCTACGCGTCCGCCTCACGCTAGTGCCTCCCCCATCCGGGTCGATCCATCCGTGGGCAACCCCGATCGCTTTCGTGAGCGGCGGTTCCTGACCGACCTGGCCCGTGCCGCCCGGCAGCACCCTGGCTGGAACAACGTCGTGGACAGCATTGTGGTGGTGTCGGCCCACCCGCGTCACACCCGCTGGCCGGAGCTCGAGCAAGCTCCCGGTCGCCGGTTCATCCTCGCCATCGGCAACGAAAACGGTGTGGTCCGACCCGAGCTTCGTCAGGCCGGGGTGGCCATCGCTCAGCAGTATGTTCGTCCGTCCACCGACGACGGCCCGCCCGTGCTGCCGCTCCCGTTGGGCCCCGGCGGTCCGGAAGATGCCCCTCCCCTCGCCCGTTCACGCGACCTGGACGTCGTGTTCATCGGTCATCTCCACCGGCACCGCTGGCCGCTCGCCCGACGCCTGGGCTGTGTTCGCCCGATGGCGCGCTGGTTGCCCGACACCCTCCTCTCCTCCACCCGAGACGTCCTCCTCCAACGGCCCACCCTCGACGGGCTCTCCCACGTCATCGCGTTCACCCACCGCTTCGGCAGCGGACGTCCCCGCCCCGCGTACCTCGACCTCCTCCATCGCGCGCACATCGCCCTCGTGCCCCGTGGCTTCAAGCAGGCAGAGACCTTCCGCCACCACGAAGCCGCCCGCGCAGGCTGCGTGTTGGTGGGCACCCCGCTGCCCGACCGTCGCTACCCCGTGCTCGAGCCACCCCCAGACCGCCCACTCCACACGTGGCTGCTCGACCTCCTCTCCCAGCCCCACCGACTCGAAGCGGCCCGCGCAGCCGTCGTCCACGCCTGGAACACCCGCGGACGCCCCGACCGCGTGGGCACGGAGCTGGCCCGACAGGTCCTGGAGCGCCTTCGTCCCCACGAAGCATCGCCCGTGGGATAGCCCCCCGAGCGCCCCGGACCCCCATGCCCCGCCCCGTCCCCCCTCCGCCACCCCAGCCCAGCGCCGACGAAACCGTCGCTGCAGTCGCGTACCTCCGTCGTGTGGTGACCGTGGGTGTGCTGTTTTTCGTGGCCTGGGTGATGGTTGGCTACGGCCCCGACCACCCCATCGGTCGCTACGGTCGCTCCAGCGCCCAGAGCTGGATGGTGTGGGGCGCGCTGAACCTCGACGAAGCCGCCCTGCGCAGCCATCCCGGCGAGAAGGTGGTGTGGCTGGTGGGCTCGTCCATCATGCGCGAGGGGGTCGACACCGACACCGCCAACGAGCTGCTCGCTGCACGCGGCTCGGAGTGGCGGGTGGCCAAGTTCTGCCAGAACCGCGGCGCCACCGTGCTCGCAGCCGGCCTGATACCCCGGCTGCCCATCCGCGAAGGCGATGTGGTGGTGCACAACGTCGCCGTGCAGAACTTCCGCTCCGACTGGCTGGACTGGACCGGCATCCCCATGAACCGGCTCAGCCGGATGCTGTCCCCCGGCGAGATGTGGGCCCTCGCCGAGCTCCCCCTCCCCGACCGCCTGGAACAAGCTGCGGCCATGCCCCCCGACTTCTGGCGGTGGCACGACGAGACCCGCCGGGGCATCACCGAATTCATCACGCACCTGCCCTTTGGTGAGCTGCCGAAGGCCCCCGGCCCCAAGGTGCACTTTCGCTTCCACACCTACGAACGCGGTCGGGCGTTCCGCCGAGGGGTTCCCAAGCGCGAGCTCGAGGTCAACGGACTGGAAGAAGGCATCGTCGACTTCTCCCACAACCAGGTGAACGCCGCCGCGCTCGCCCCGATGCGATCCCGCGTGGCCCGGGCCGGCGCCACCTTCCGGCTCCTCGACATCCCCCCGTCCGCGTACGCCCAGTGGCGTCTCCAAGGTCCCATCACCCGCGGTCAGTGGGACGACTGGCGATCCGAGCAGCCCGAGCTCGCCTACGGTCCACAGCTCCCCGACGCCGACTTCTACGACCGCCGACACCCGAACTTCCGCGGCCGCGCCACCTTCACCACCTGGCTGGTGGACTGGATCGAAGCCGACATGCCCCGCGGTGAGCCCACCCGACCGCCCGAAGACACCATCGACCCCTGGCCCTGGGCAGCAGGTCCTGGCGCACCGGTCGACGACCTTCCAGGCACGACCGACGAAGGATGACATCAAAGGCGTGAATTCCGCTGCAACCATTCCGATTGTGCGGCTTCCGTGACGCCGCGCGCCAGGATGGTGGTGGCGGCGGGCCAAGCCCCCGGGTTCGGGCTAATCGGCACCGTCGACACGGATCCGGGTCGGTCCCGGAGCGGTCTGAGGAGACGGTCATGTTCATCGACACCCGCGATGCACTGGTGGCGCAGCTCGAGAAGCTCGCCGCAATCCCGGGGCTCACGCCGTCTCAGATGCAGGCCTTCGCCACCGAGGTCCAGCTGTCCGAGGCGCTCCTCGCCGACCTCCGACGCCCCGACCCCACCCATCCCTACGGTCGAAACGTGGTGTGGGCCTGCGATGTCCTCGAGTGCATGGTGGCCACCTGGACCCCCGGCACCCCGTGCTACCCCCACGACCACGGTGGCTCCTACGGCGCGGTGCGCGTCCTGCAAGGTCAGGCACTCCACCGCATCTGGTCGGTGCAAGACAACGCCCTCGAAGAGGTCCACCACCACCCCGCCACCCCCGGCGATGTCCTGGTGTGTGGTCCGTCGATGGTGCACTCGATGGGCGACGACGCCCAGCCGCAAGGGCTCATGACCCTCCACCTCTACACCCGCGCCATCGACCACATGGTGGTCTACGACCTCACCGGCCACGACACCGTGGTGGTGGAAGGCAGCTGCGGTGCCTGGATTCCCACCGAAGCCTCTGGCCTGCTGCGGTCCCGCATCGCCGGCATCCACAAGCGCGCCGACCTCGCTGCCGCCTGATTCTCAGAGTCGAAGGCCTTGTGGCGTCCCGAGATGGCCTCGGGGCGGCTGCAGAGCCCTGCCCCACGCCCGGATGGTCCATGTCCGTCTTCGCCCTTGGTCTTGCTCTTCTCGCACCCTCGGTCGCAGACGCGGCGCCTGGAAACGGCTTCGGCAGCGCCCGGCTCGTGTCCGGCTCCCCCGACTTCACCGACTGCATCGAAGGCGGCGGAGACTGCCAGACCGACTTCTTCAACTTCCTCACGGAGTCCATGGTCGAGCAAGGCTTCACCATGCAAGACCACGCGGTGGCCAGCTCTCCCCTCACCCATCGCCGCAAGGGCTGGCACGTGGGCGGGTCGCTCGCCACCTTCCCGTTCGGGCCGCCCCCTGAAAACCTCAGCGGCAAAGAGGAAAACACCCAGTTCTCGCCCGTCTTTCCCCGCCTGCTGGGCGGCTACATGACCGGCGATGGTGGCAAGCAAAAGGCCATCGGCTTCTCGTTCACTCCGCCTGTTCCGGTGAAGGGCGCCAGCGCGCTCGGCCTCGGCGTCAACGGCGCTCTGAGCAAGGGCGGCAAGGAAGCCACCCGCCAGGGCATCGAAGCCGACATCAGCTTCGTGCGGGCCAAGGCGCCCATCGCCGCCACCGAAGACCAGGTCGAGAACCGCGACAACTTCTCCAACCCCGACAACCTCGACCCCGAACAGTTCGACGCCGTGTGTGGCGAAGACGTCGCCAACGGTGCCGGCGGCTGCCTCGACACCTTCACCCTGCTCAATGTGTCGGTGCGGGCGGTCCAGTCCTGGCATGTGGGCAACGGCTTCACGCCCTACGTGAAGGCGGGCGTCACGTTCGTCGATGAGTGGCTGTACATCAAGTACGACGACACCACCTGGGGCGTGTTCGCCATCCAGCCTTCGGTGCACGCCGGGTCGGGCTGGAATGCCGGCGACCACATGTTCTTGTCGCTCGGCGGCGCGGCGGCGCTCCGTCAGGCCAACCAGTCCGAAGCCGGCTCGGCGGGTGTCTTCTACACCTTCGAAGGTGCCATGGCATGGGCCTTCTGAACCGGTGAGTGGTCAGGCCTGCCGCGACCGCCTCCAGGCCACCACGCCCAGCCCCACCGACAGCGCGATGATGAGGATGCTGGTGAACTGGCCATTGGTGAGCAAGCCTTCGATGGCGTAGCCACGCTCGCCATCGCACCGGAGGGTCTCGACGAAGAACCGCCAGCAGCCGTACAGGATGCCGAAGAGCACCATGGCGGCGCCGTCGAAGTGCTTCCACCGGGTGCGGTAGAGCGACAGCCCGCCGAACACCCCGATGAACGCAAAGGCTGACTCGTAGAGCTGGGTGGGGTGCCGTGCGATGCCGGCAGGTGCGATGGCTTCTTCGGGGAACGAGACCGCCCAGGGGAGGTCGGTGGGGCAGCCATAGCAGCAGCCCACCAGGAAGCAGCCGATGCGGGCGCTGCCGATGCCCACGCCGATGAAGGGGGCTGCGTGGTCGGCGACTCTTGCGAGCGGCAGCTTGTGCCGGCGCGCCCAGAACACACACGCAGCCACCGCGAGCACGAACCCGCCGTAGAAGACGTACCCGCCATCGCGGAGGCTGAACGCCGCCATGGGGTCCGTGGCGAACTTCTCAGCCCAGTGGGTGCGCACATACTCGAGCCGGCCGCCCACCACACCGAAGAAGAAGGCCAGCAGGCCGAGATCGTACAGGCGCGTGCGGGGGATGCCGTCTTTGCTCGCCGTGTGGGTGGCGCCGAACGCAGCGGCGAGGATGCCCAGGGCCAGCATGACGCCGTACCCATAGATGGAAACGCCACCCGGCAGAGTGAAGAGGACCGGATGCACGCCCGCCGACCCTACGACGCTTCAGCGGTGTCGGCTTCGGAGTCCCCGGACGGCTTGGGGTCGGCTTCGTCGTCGTCTTCTTCCTCTTCTTCGAGGAACAGCCAGTGCACCACGAACATGCCCATGCCGATGACAATGGCGGCGTCGGCGATGTTGAAGCTGGGCCACTCGGCCGAGCCGTAGAACGAGCCTTCGAGCCAGTTCTTGAGGGTGGGGTTTTCGGTGTACACGCGGATGAAGTCGGTGACCGACTGCTTCATCACGCGGTCGATGGCGTTGCCGATGGCGCCACTGGTGATGAGGCCGAGCGCCACGTTCTGGAAGCGGTCGTCGCGGGGGAGCTCGTAGAGCATCCGGCCCAGCACGAAGAGCGCGATGACGGTGAAGACCGCGAAGAAGTACATGCGGTATTCGGAGCCGCCGAACATGCCGAAGGCGGCCCCCGGGTTCTCGGCGTGCACAAACGACAGGAAGCCGTCGATGACCTGGATCTCTTCACGCAGCGGCCCGATGTTCCGCTGGACCAGGATCTTCGTCCATTGGTCGATGGCTGTGAAGACGATGGTGACCACCGCAAACAGGATGTACTTCGCGGGTGTTTGTTCGGCCCGAAGGTCATCGGCCTCGGAGGCTTCGCGGGTGGGTTCGGACAAGCCGCCTCCTCGAATTCGTCGGATCCCCGACATCGGCCGCGCACTGTAGCCACCCACCCCCGGAAGGGCAAAGCGAGAGGTCCCTGTGATGGCGACCACCCCCTGGACGCCATAGACTGAGACCATGAGCCGTCGTTCCGCCATCGTTGTCCTGCTCGCCATCGCGTGCGTGGACGACACCGCGCCCACAACCGAACGCGACGTCTCCACCGTCTCCAGCCTGCTCGACGCCATCGACGTCCACCGCACGGTCGCGCTCGCCACCGAACCCGAACGCGTGCTCGAGCTCGACGACGGCTGCCGCACAGACCCCATCGAGCTCCCCGCCGATCTCGCCGACACCCTCGCTCCGGCGGATGGTGCGATGCGCTGGGAAGGCCCCTGCTTCCTGGAAGACGGCGCCCTCCTCGATGGTTCGCTCACCCTCACCCCCACCCCCGACGGCACGGTGCTCAGCGCCGAAGCGTTCACCATCTCCGAAGGCGACGACCTCCAGGTGTCGCTGTCGGGGGCGCTCGAGCTGTCTCGCGTCGACGACCTCCTCCAGCTCGACGTCTCGATGCAGGCCTGCGGTGCGATGGGCAACTCGTGCGGCGCCGACCCCGGCCACACCGTCGGCCTCGACCTCGACTACTCCGTCTACCCCATGGACACCTTCCCCTCGTCCTACTCCGTGAGCGTGAGCGGAGCGGTCGACGGCGACGGCACCTTCGTGAGTGTCGAAGGCGCCTGGCAGGCCGACGACAGCCAATGTGGCGTCGAGCCCACCGAAGGCTCCGTGGCATTCGGCACTTTTCCCCGCCAAACCCTCACCCTCGAGGGCACATGCGACGGCTGCGTGGACTGGCAAGTGGAAGGCATCGACGTCGCGCCGCTCTGCGCTGCATCTGCCTGGTAGGTCGGCCGCCTACTCGGTGCCCATGGCCTGAAGCGCCGCGAACACCCGCTCGGCAAGGGTGCGCCCGAAGCCTGGCACCGCTGCCAGCTGCTCGACCGTGGCCGACCGCACCGCCGCGGCGCTCCCGAAGTGCTGGAGCAACGCCTTTCGACGCGCAGGCCCCACTCCCGGAAGGCCGTCGAGGCCGCTGCTGAGGGTTCGCCGCCGACGCACCTTCCGGTGGTAGCGCACCGCGGTGTCGTGGGTCTCGTCGCGGAGGTGCTGCACCACCCGCAGCGCCGGGCTGTTGTGGGGCAGTCGAATGGCGTTCTTGACGCCCGGAAGGACGAGGCGGTCGGGCATCTCGCGGTCGCCACGCCGACGTTCGGTGCGGGGCTTCACGATGCCGATGACCGGCACCACCGGACGCTCACCGGGGTTGTGGTCGGTCTGGTCGGCCACGCCCATCTCCGCCATCACTGCACGGGCGGCCGACAGCTGGCCCTTGCCGCCGTCGACCACGAGGAGGTCGGGGAGGTCGCCTTCTTCGAGGCCCCGCCGCAGCCGTCGCCCCAACACTTCCGCCATCGAGGCGAAGTCGTCCGAGCCCACGACCGTCTTGATGCGGTAGCGCCGGTAGAGGGCACGCGCCGGTTCTCCATCGACGAACACCGCCATGGACGCGACGGGGTCGGTGCCCTGGATGTTGGAGTTGTCGAAGCACTCCATGCGGCGCGGGAGCCGGGGCAGCCGGGCGACCTTCTGGAGCGCTTCGAGGCCCGATGCCCGACGGGCGGCCGCATCCACTCTACGGGTCCAGGCCGTCCGGGCGTTGTCGACGGCCATGCTCACCAGGCGGGTCTTTTCGCCACGCTGGGGCACGCGGATGCGGACGGTGGCGCCGCGTCGTTCCGACAGCAGCTCGGCCAGCGCCTCCCCCCCCGACACCGCTTGAGAGACCAGGATCTCCACCGGCACGTCGACCGCATCGGCGTACCAGGTGTTGATGACCGAAGACAGGAGCTCGCCGTCGTCGCCGGGATGCTGGGTGAAGGGCAGGATGGCCGCTTCCTGCATCATGCCCTGCCGGACGGGCAAGAGCGCCACTGCGCCGCCGTCTTCGGACCGATGCAGCCCCCACACGTCGCGGTTGCCCAGCTTGTTGTCTGCGACGGACTTGCGCTCCAGGGTGGTCTCGATGGACCGGATGGTGTCGCGCAGAGACCCGGCCCGCTCGAATTCCAGGGCTTCGGAGGCGGCTTCCATGGCGGTCCGCAGCCGCCGCAAGAGCTCGTCGTCGCGGCCTTCGAGGAACAGCAGGCTCTGCTCGACCACCTCGGCGTAGTCGTCCTTGGTGCACAGATCGACGCATGGCGCGATGCATCGGCCCATCTGGTGCATGAGGCAGGGGCGCTTGCGGCTGCGCAGCTCGCGGTCGGAGCAGGTACGCAAGGGGAAGCGGCGCTGCATGAACTCGAGGGTGGCGCGGCCGCGGCTGGCGGACGTGAATGGCCCGAAGTGCCGCACCCGACCGCGCTTCTTCTCCACCCGTCTGACCAGCCGGTACCGCGGCCAGCGGGCGCCCCGGTCGAGCTCGAGGTGGAGAAAGCTGCTGTCGTCGACCAGCTTCACGTTGTAGCGCGGCCGGTGCTTCTTGATGAGCGTGTTCTCGAGGACCAGCGCTTCTCGTTCGGTCTCGACCACCACGGCGTCCACGTCGGCCGCGGCCCGGACCAGAAAGCGCACCATCAGCCGTTCGTCCTGGCCGGTGATGTACTGCCGGACGCGGGCGCGGAGGTCGCGGGCCTTGCCCACGTACAGCACCTTTCCGCGGGCATCCCGGAACAGGTAGACGCCCGGCTGGCGAGGGAGCTGGTCGGCGCGTGTGGCGAGGTCGGTGGAGGGAGACATGCGCCCGCCCTATCGTCGTGGCGCTCAGGTTCCCGCTTGTGTGGCGAACCAAAGCGCGACGAGCGCAGCGAGGGCGACCAGAGCCACCACCAGCATGGGCCAGTTGCCGCGGGAGGGGTCGATGTCTTCCATCGGGCGGACCGGTGTGGCGCCCATTTCCTTGCGGAGCTCGTCGAGGGGGCGGGCGTCTTCTTCCCACTTCCCCGAGCCGAGCTCCTCTTCGCGCGAGGCATCCCCGGTGACACCCTTCACACCGGCCCAGCGCGGGGCGTCGTCGGAGGGCGGCAGGCGGTCGGCATCCGACGGCGCGGGAGAAGGTTCGGGGACCGGCTCAGGGGCGGACTCGGCCACCGGAGGCTCGGGCTCGGTGGAGTCGCGCACGGCCCGCTCGGCAGCCAGGCGTGCGATGGCCTGGCGCACGGGCTCGGGGACGGTCTGAACGGCCGTCTGTTCGTCGTCTTCGTAGTATTCCTCTTCCGACTCGGGGTCGGTGGAGGGTGGCTCGGAGACAACCGCGAGGGGCAGCGCCGGCTGGGTGACGTCGTCGGGCTCGGGCTCGGGCTCGGGGGCACGCGCCTCGCTTTCCGCCACGACATCCGCCAGCAGCGCGGCCAGTGCAGGGGATGCTGGCGTGATGTCGGTGGGCCGCTCGATGACGGGTGCCGCCACATCGGCCGGATCGGCGACGGAGGGGGTGTCGGACGGCAGGTCGTCGGTGGGAGCATCGACCGGCGGGACGGCGGCTGGCTCGGGGACGTCGGTGGGGGGCTCGACGGGCACAGGCTCGGGCTCGACCACCACAAGTGGGTCTTCGGCGGGCTCGGGTGCCTCGGGCGCAGGCGGCTCGGGCGCAGGTGGCTCGGGGGCGGGAGGCTCGGGAGCTGGCGGAGCGGGTGCCTCGGCAGGAGGCGGCTCCACCACGGGTGCCGGAGGCTCGGGAAGGGGGGTGGGCGGCGGCGCTTCGATCGTGGCACGGCGCACCTTGACCCGGACACCCGTGGGCTCCGGCGCCTCCACGGCGGCGGGACTGACCGGACGCGCACGCGGTTCTGGGGGCGCCGAGACCTGGACCGATGGGGCGGAAGCGGTGGCGGTGGTGACCCGCGGAATCGGCGGCGCATCGCGCATGTCGACCGTGGCGGCCGACGACCCGGACATCGGCCCCGAGCCCACCCGCGGAATATGGGTGCCGTGGTCGGCCCACGGGAAGGTGTCGCGGGCCTCGGGGAGCGGGGCCACCGCGCGGGGCAGCAAGGTGGTGCGCCAGTCTTCGCCGAGCGTGTCGACCAGGGAGTTCTCCCAGTCGGGGTGACGGTGCAGGACATACGACAGGGACTGCCGGACCGCGCGCCCGGGCTGCAGGCGCAGGCGAGCGCGGTCGCGGGCGATTCCGCGCATCAGCAAAGACAGGCCGGGCTCATCGAGGCGCTCGAGCTCCAGCGCCTCCAGGATGGCGGCCAGCTGGATGCAGTCGGTGGCTTGTGCCGAGGCATCGCCGTCCGGGTCGCTGCGGACCGCGGCCGTGAGGGCCGGACGGATGGTGAGCCGACCTTCCGCGTCGACGCCCGTCCAACCCGGATGCAGCGCCCCGTGGGCCCCACCGCGTTCGTGGACCTCGGCGAGGGCGGCCGCGAGGTGCCATGCCAGCGCGACACACGCGCCGGGTGCCAGCATTCCGCGGAGATCGTCGACCGTGCGGTCGAGGCGCCCACGCACCACAACATAGGAGCGCAGCCCCTCTCGGCCGGTGAGGATGTCGGCGAATGGGCCCCAGACCGGTAGAGCCCGCGCCCGGCGCACGAGCATTTCCGGACCCAGGTACACCTCGGCCGGACCGTCGGGGCCTTCCGCCCACCAGTGCTCCACCGCTGCCGAAGATGCCGGTCGGCGCGCGGTGAGGCGATACCCTGCATAGGACTTCGCTCGCATGGCGCGCGCGTAACGTCGCAGATCTCGGCGCGCTCGCCAGGAAGCGCACCTGTCCGCAGGATGCATGGCGTTCGCAGAGATGCGTGCCAGGATGCGCGCATCCGCGTTGATTCCCACGGCCCGCCTCGTTAGCTGCCCTGCCGCTACTTCGCGGCATCGGGCCGCGGGCACCGTTCGGGGAGCCCCCCCGGCCAATGGAGCCATGAGGGTGCTCGAGACGAGCGTTCGCCCCGAGGAACCCACCTCCACCGTCCCCATCGGACGGCGCGGAGGATTGAAGTGAGTTTGAGGACCGCATGAATCGCGTCGAGACCGCAATCACGCAGGGTCGCTGCGTCCTGGCCATCGGGACCCGTGCCCTCGCCCAACCCCAGGTGCAGGCCGAATTGCGGCGCCGCGCCATCCCTGTCGTCGCCCTCGGCGGCGACCCCATCAACCCGGCGGTGCCCGTATCGGTCGACGCTCTGCACGCTGCCACCAGCGTCCAGGGTGGCGTGGTGGTGCTTGTCGAGCCCGAGTCCGCTTCGGACGGTCGGGGCCTCGGCGAAGTCGAGCGCGCGTTCCGGTCTGCGGCCCACAAGCCCCGCCTGGTCATCGCCGCACGGGCATTCAACCCCTTCGGCCTGCCGATGGGGCTTCGCCTCGCGAAGATGGAACAGGACAAGAAGCGCGCCGTCGACTTCCTCGCCAGCCTGCCGGTCTCCGGTCCGGCTCCCGCTGCGCCGAGCGCCGACCACGTCGCTCCCGGCGAGGGTCCGTCGGTTCGCAAGAAGGCCGCGCCCACCAAGAAGCCCCGTCGCCGCGCACCTCTGCCGGTCTTCGTGGGCCGTGAGGAAGAGCTCGCCTCGTTGAACGAGATGCTCTCCACCGATGGTGGCCCCATCGTGGTGCACGGTCCGCCGGGCGTCGGTCGCCGATGGCTGGTCGAGCAGGCCCTCCAGGGCACGGAGCTCACCCGCATCCCCGACCTCACCTTCGCGCGCGGCACCGGCTTCGACACCCTCGTCGGTCGCCTGGCCCTCGCGGCCAAGCAGGCCGGGGATGACCGCCTGCACAACGCCCTCACCGCCAAGGACGGCCCGCCCGCCCCGGCGGACTTTGCGGCGCTGTTGGTCGAGGTTCTCGGCAGCGACGTCTTCGCGGGCCACGTGCTGGTGATGAACCGCCTGCACGACCTCCAGGACCGCCGCGACGGCAGCTTCTACCGCAACGGTCGCCTCGAGACAGCCCTGCGCGCTGTCTTCCAGAGCACCCCCAAGCTGCGCATTGTCGCCATCTCCGACCTCCCCCTGTGCTTCTACAAGGAAGGCGAGGGCGTGAGCCTGCGGCAGCTGGCGGTCTCGGGCCTCAAGGGGCGTGAGCTGCACGAACAGTTCGCCGCCTACAACACCCCCGAGTTCCCCCGCGACCGCTTCGGTCCCATCTTCGAGCGCACCCACGGCCACCCGCTGGCCAGCCGGTGTGTGGCGCTGTCGGTGGCCGGTGGCGGCGACATCGACAAGCTCCTCGAAGCCCCCCGGTACATGAAGGCCGAGTCCATCGCCGACCTCGCGCCCATCGACAAGTACATCAAGCGGCGCATCGGCAAGCTCGACCCCAACTCCCGGGAAGCGCTGGCCGCAGCCGCGCTGTGCCGCAACCCGGTCGACAACGAAACGCTCGGTGCCCTGGGCATCAAGCGCGACACCCGCATCGACCTCCTCGCACACGGCTGGCTCGAACAGACCCCCAACCGTGAAGGGCGGCGGTACTACGTCCACCCCCTCGTCGCAGCGCACCTCACGCTGCGTGAGATCGAGGACTTCGGCCGGATGGAAGAGCTCGCCCACCACTTCCTCGACCGCGCCCGCGGCCTGAAGAAGGATGGCAAGCTCGTCGAGTCGTTCGCCTACGCCCAGGAAGGCAACCGCCTCCTCGTGGGTGCCCGCCGCGGCCGCTCCTGCCTCCGACTGCCGTACCCCGACAACGATGCCCAGCTCGACGAGCTGCGCGGCCTCATCCGTCGTCGCAAGCCGCGCCACGACATCGCGCGCCTGCGGGTCAACGACCTCAAGAAGTCGCCCCAGCTCAAGGGCAACACCGAGTTCCACCTCACCGAGGCCGAGCTGCTCACCGCCGAGAACAAGGACGCCAAGACCATCCAGGCGGCCTTCGATGCGGCCGTTGCGTGCCCCACGCCCGAGGTGTTCCACTCGCTGGCCACCTGGCACCAGTCCCGCAACGCCCGCGGCAAGGCCACCCAGGCCCTCGAACAAGGCATCGGCATCTTCGCCTCCGACGCCCGTCTGCACCGGCGCCTGGCAGGCTTCCAGCTGGCACTGAACCGCCCGCTCGATGCCATCGACACCCTGAAGGCCGCCAGCAACCTCGAGCCCATGATGCCCGACACCTACGGGATGCTCGGCGAGATCTACGCCGAGCTGGGCACCAACCGCTGGGAAGAGGCCGCGCAGTGCATCTCGGAAGCCCGTCGCCTGGCCCCCGAGAGCGCCAACCACATGGCCCGCGAAGCCGACCTGCAGCGTCGTCGCGCCATGGTCGACGCCGAGCAGCGCGACGCCCTCCTCGAAGGTGCCGAAGCTCTGCTCCGCGAAGCCATGACCCTCGAGAAGGACAACCGCCGGGTGCTCGTGCTCCTGGCCACCGTCATCCTCGATCGCGGCGGCGACCTCGAGCAGGCCCAGTGGCTGCTCAAGCGCCTCAACAAGCAAGGTGACCGCCGCCGCCGTCGTCGCGAAGACCCCGCCGCCACCATCCAGCGCGCCCGCCTCCTGGTGCGTCAGGAAGCCTTCGACGAAGCCGACCGCCTGCTGCAGCGGGTGCTCAAGGGCAACGCCGCCAACCACGCCGCCCTCGCGGTGCAAGGCGAGCTGTTCATGGCCCGGGGCCAGCTCCTCCCGGCCCACGAAGCCTTCAAGACCGCCCGCGAGCGCTGCCCGGTCTACGCTCCGGAAGCAGTGGCCTACGACGCCGCGATGGCAAGCCTTCAGGCACACATCGAGGCCGGCCACGCCGTCATCGCCACCGCGTCTACTGCAGACGAAGCCGCGGTCCCGCAGGCCCAGGCTGGCACCCGCGAAGGCAGCACCATCCTCCGTCGCCGCGACGACGCCGAGGAAGCCGCAGCCGAGGGCGTCTCCACCGAAGCGGCCCCCACCGAAGCGGCCCCCACCGAAGAAGCTCCCACCGAAGAAGCTGCACCGGTCGCCGCCGAGTCCGTGCCGGAGGAAGCCACCGTCGAGTCGGCACCGGCAGCTGAAGCCGACGCACCCGCCGAAGCCGAAGCGCCCGCAGAGGCCCCGGCCGACGCGCCCGCCGCAGAGTAGGGTCCACTCCCAGACCCAACACCGGGCGTCAGGTCACCTGGCGCCCGGTCTGTCGTCTTGGCCTACCGCTCCGGCGCCACCAGCCCGTAGGCCGACAGGTCGCCCACAAAGGCGTCCACGAGGTCGGCGGCGGTCCCATCGACGGCCTGCCAGGCGCCACCGGCGTCCTGGTATCGCCACTGCAGAGTCCGCTGTCCCCAGAACGCGCCCCGGTCGAAGTTGAGGGAGTCCAACGCATCGCTGGTGCTCTCCGTGGGCGGCAACACCCAGCCATCCTCCGTTCGCTCGGGCTGTGAGAGCGCATGGAACGGCGCCCAGCCCTGTGCATCTCGGGGGAGCCCGGCGTCGAGGAGCTCCTCCAGGTCGGTTTCCTGGAAGAACAGGCCATCGTGGGGAGCCGAAGCCATCTGTGCGTGGCCGTCGATGGGCCAGGCGTACTGGGCGTCCCGCGCAAAGTCTCGCTCCGGGAAGGCCACACCCGCCTGACGCGGGAACAGCGCGCTCGCTTCGGTCGCCAGGGAGGGAGCCGGCTTGTAGCTGACCGGATGGTTCTCGAAGACCGACTGGCCAAGAGTGTCGAGAACGCCCACCAGGTGGGCACCCGCACCGTCGAATGCAATGGCGAACTCCGCCTCGAGGTGGTTCGACCCTTCGAGCGCCTCTTCCAGGTCGCGCAGCGAGGTGTCGTCGTTTACGAGCACGACCGCGCCATTCCCCATGGCGTCGCGGACGAACAGCCACCCGGTGCCCGCGTTCATCGGTCCGTCGGGCGACGGGAAGCCATCGGACAACAGGAAGCCTCGTCCACCGTTGGCCTGGACCGGCACGAGCTCGAACGCGAGGGTTCCACCGGTGGCGATGAAGGCGTCGGTGTGGAAGGCGCGCAGGTGCGCGAGCTCATCCACGACCACCGAGCCGATGGGCCGCCCCGCATCCGGGCCGACAAGGGGGGAACCAATCAGGCCAGCTGCGACGAGTGCAGTCTTCATGGGGGAACTCTCGGTGGACGGGGCCGCACCCGCACGCACACTCGAAGAGACGGATCGCTGTAGAACAGACTCGACCCTTCCCCGGGGGTTTTTCGCGGACTACCCGACCGTTCGCGCCAGGCGGAAGCCGAGATCTGCCGACCGCGCATCGGGCTCCGCCATCTCGAGCGCCTTGGCCCAGGCCGCCATCGACGGCCGCGCCCACGAGCCCGGATGCAGCATCCGGCGGCCATCCTCCGTGCCATCGGCCAGCCAGCAGCCGGTGTTGCCGGCCATGTCGGACACCCCTTCGGGCGTGCGATCCGCGGCGTACACGCCCACGGCGCAAGGCCGACCCAGGGCTTCTTCCTTGGTGTTGGCATTTCCGTCGCCGAACGGCGCACCCCAGGGGTACGGGCGCTTTTCTTCGCCCCGGCTGGCGACGCGGTGTTCGCGGGCTGTGAGCAACCGGGCGCCGGCCGCTTGGGCGTAGGCTTCGGCTTCCCACCACGTGACCCCGGCCACGGGCTGGTTGTCGACGGTCAGGGCAGCCGACTCGGGGTTGGCAGCCAGATCAGCCCACGCGGCAGGTCCGGCAGCCTTCCAGGCCAGGCCACCCTCGGACCACCCATCGGCCGAGGTGTACCCAGCGCCTTCCGCCCACTCGCGGAATTCGGCATTTGTGACCGGGAACCGGCCCACCTCGACTTCCGTGCCGTCGGGGAGGGTGATGGTGGCCCAGTACTCGGGATCGGAGGGGAGCCGGAGCCGGGGGTCGCCCAGCAGGCCAAGCACCTCGCCCATCTCGAGCCGCTGCCGACCATTGCCGGCATACCCGTCGAGCAGCTCGATGAGCGCTGCCACGACACGCTCACGGATGATGCTGCTGCCCTCGCCCGAGTCGGCCAGGTGGCGACCGAAGGCCACGAGAGGCTCGATGCGCGGACCTGCCCGAAGGGCCAGGACTTCGTCCAGCCGCGTGAGGTGGTCAGCGGGGGCGGTCGCGCGGGAGGCATCCGACATGGGTAGACCCGGGGGTGTGGGGGTTCGAGCGCGCCACATCCACCGCGGTGGCCGGCGCAGCCCTTCCGCTAACCGCACCCTTCGCCCCATGCACCGCCGTCACCTCTGGGCGTACACCACCACATCCACGCTGCCCGACACCGCTTGCCCCGCCACCACGCCTTCCGTGAGCAGTGCGTACACCCCCGGGTGGAGGTCGGTCACCAGCACGTCATTGCCTTCGACCCGAAAGACCCCGTCGTCGCTTTCCCACACGAGGTCGGACAGCTCGGTGAGCTCTCCCAGCCCGGTGCGCCCTTCGGCCGACAGCAGCACCTCTTCGCCTTCGTCGACGTACTGCCCCGGCGTGGGAGACAGGATGTTCATGTACGGATCGGCCACCACACCGTCGCCTGCACCCGCCGAGTCGCCATCCTTGCCACCACAGGCCACCAGTCCGGCAGCCAACACGATCCATGCACGCATCCGCACCTCCACATGGCCGACGTAGCGCGGACGGACGGATGGGGGCACACCCATCCAGTCTCGAGCGGAGAACCGGTCGCCCGAGCACCCCCGACGGGGAAGCGCGAACGGTCTGGCCAGATTCACGTCAAGAAGGCCGCTCCCGTGCCGTCGAGTGGGACATGTCCCGACCGGACCTGAAGCGAGGACCGATGACGTCGTCCATCCCCCATCCAGCGCAGGCTCTCTCGGCCGGCATGCAGGCGCTCTGCCGCGCGGAGTCCTTCGACCAGGCATACGGGGCCATCCTGACCGCAGTGTGCGACAGCTGCGCCTTTCCCGCCGGTGCGGTGTGGCGGACCGACCCCACATCAACCGACCTCACCTGTGTGGCGGCCACCTCGGTCGACCCCGCCACCGCGACCACTGTGCCGACACTCGTGGAGCAGGCTCGGCGTACGGGCGCCATCCAGACCACCGAGCAGGCCGACTCGGACGACCCCTGGATGGTCGCTGCAGCCGCCAAAGGGTGGACGGGGGCCATCGCCGTTCCCTTGCACGAAGACAGTCATGTGGTGGGCGTCTTGATGTGCTTCCACCCCGCGGAGCGACCGCTCGAAGACGCAGACACCCACACGCTCGATGCCCTGACCGACGCCCTGGCCTTCACCTTCGCGCGCATCCGACGTCAGCAGGGGCCCACCGCGGTCGTGTGTGCACTCATGCCCCGCCTGGCCGACCAGACCACGCCCGAGGCCGTCCTGCAGGCGGCGCTGGACGTCATTCCGGGCGCCCTGGGGATCGACGCGGCCACCGCATGGGGCCCTGACAACGACGCCCCCTTCCGTCTCCTGGCCGCGTCCGAGGCCGTCCCCGCCGACCAACAGGCAGCGCTCCAGGCAGCCACCAGCCTGACCCCCGACGGTCCGGTGCACACCGCATGGTCCACCGGAGCAGTGGCCATCGGGCCCGAGCCCACCCTGTCGGAGTCCGGTGACACCGCGTGCCTCCTCCTGCGCCAGAACAGCCAACCATGGGCCGTTGTCGCCCTCCCCACCAACGCCGCCGACGGCCTGGTGCGCGCCGTTCTCACCACGGTTCGCCCCATCTTGGAAGACGCACTCGAGCGAGCCCGCTGCCGCCGCCGCAACCAGCTGCTCCGAGAGTGGGGAGACGCTCTGCTCGACGGCATGTGCGTCCTCGCCACCTGCACCGACGCCAACACGGCAGAATTCAGCTTGCTCGACCTGCCCATCGAGTGGATGGGTGCCACCAACGCCCAGCTCGCAGGCGAGACCGACCCGATTCCAGAAGGCGCGGTCCACGCACAAGTGGGAACCCGCACGTTGTGGGTGCAGTGGGACAACCCGCCGGTCTCCCGAGCCGACCTCGAGCGCACGGTCCAGCGCCTGGCTGCCATCGGCGCCGAGACCCTCGAGCGCATCGCCATCCAGCGGCTCAAGGACCGCGACCACGCCGACGCCCAGGTTGTTCCGAAGGTGCTGGCCGTCCTCACCGAGGTCGACACTGTGGACAAGTTCCGCATCGCGGTCCTCGACACAATCGCCCTGGGCCTCAGCGCGCCGTGGGCAGCCTGGTTCGACGGCGCCACCATCCAGAACGCGGTGGGCTCGGTCCCCGACATCACACCCGACCACTTCCGCGGTCCACCCCACGCCGCTCTGTCCATCGGCCGGGCTCCCGACGGCACCTGGCTGCTGGCCATCGCCGTCGCCGACCCCACCGGTCGCAAGCACCACCTCGTCTTCCCGCAAGCCGGCCCACGAACGGTCAACGACTCCCGCTTCCAGGCCCTGGTCACGCTCGGCGAGATCCTCCGCAACGCCTGGGCACGCCTGGACCAGGCCGCCACCCTCCGAGCCCACGTGGCCCTCATCCGCGACACCATCGACGCCGCAGCAGCCGGCGACCTCTCGCGGTCCATCCCCGACCTCGGCGACGGAGCCACCGGCCAGCTCGCTTCCGGCATCACCGTGATGCTCGATGCCCTCCGCCGGTCGATCAGCGAAGTCCGGCGGCTCGTCGACGCAGGCCGCCGGGGCGACCTCGACATCCGCGGAGACGCCTCGGGCCTGCAAGGCGACCTCGCGCAGCTGGTCGAAGGCGTCAACGAGCTCCTCGAGGTCAACCAGCGCCCCGTCCAGACCCTACGCGCGTGCCTCGACCGGCTGGCGTCCGGCGACCTCACCTGTCGGATGGACGGCGACTTCCACGGCGCCCATCAGCAGCTCCAACACAGCATGAACGAAGCCATCGGCAACATCGTCGAGGCCCTCCGCGCCGCCCGTGGAGTCAGCACCGACCTGCGCCAGGAAAGCGAGCAGCTCGTCCAGTCCAGCGCTTCGGTGGCCGACGGCGCCAACACCCAGGCCGCCGCGCTGACCCGCCTCACCGGCCTCACCGACGCACTCCTGGTGCAGGCCGCCGAGAGCGAGATGGCGCTCGAGCGCACCGATGGCCTGGTCGATGAAGCCCGCCAGCGCACCGCCCGCAGTGATGCCCATGTGCGCGAGCTGCTGGAAGCCATGGAAGACATCGAGCAGTCCTCCGTCAGCATCTCGCGCATCATCAAGGTCATCGACGAGATCGCCTTCCAGACCAACCTCCTGGCGCTCAACGCCGCCGTCGAGGCCGCACGGGCAGGCGTGCACGGACGCGGGTTTGCGGTGGTGGCCGAAGAAGTCCGCAACCTCGCCAGCCGCAGCGCCACCGCAGCCGGCGAGACCACCCAGCTCATCGAGCGGTCCCGGTCGCGGGTGGTGGGTGGGGTGACCGCCGCCCGGCGCACCGCCAGTTCCTTGGCCGAGATCACCCACAGCATCGACGAGCTGGCCAGTGTTGCCGGGGTCGTGGCCGAAGCCAGCGGCGCCCAGACAGACGCCCTCACCGAAGCCGCCGGCCTCATCGTCGAGCTGGACATGGTGGTCGAGACCAACGCCGAGACCGCTGTGGCCTCCGCCACCGCCGCCAACCAGACGGCCGGCCATGCCGACAACCTCGCCCAGCGCCTGGCCCGGTTCACCCTCCCGAAGGCCACCCCCGACCCCCTCTCCGGCCTGGCCCCCGAACAGCTCGAGCGGCTCCTCCAGCAGTTCATGCGCAGCGGCCAGCTCCCCGCCGCGGCCCGGTAGGCATCCCCTACGGCACCCGCACCTCCAGCTGCTGCACGGTCCGGTGCCCTTCCACATCCGACACGCTCACCTCGAGCGCGTGCACACCCGCTGGCAGGGCAAGCTCGCCCACCACCCTGCGGGCCTCGCCGTCGGGAAGGTCGAGCTGGTCGGTCACGTCGACACCGTCTCCCCGCAGGAGAACCACCCGCAGCGAGCCCGGTGCCACCGGAACCCCTTCCGGACCGGGCCCCACATCCACCGTGAGCTGCACCGTGCCTGCCGACACCGTCGCTGCCACCTGCAGGGCGGGCCCCTGAGCGTCCACCACATCCCCGTCGCCGCGGTGCATCCCAGACGGGTCGGTCCCCTGGCTGGTCTCGGCCGGTCCACCGGGGTCCACCCACACCATCGTCGACGCTGCCAGCGCCGCACCCAGCATCAGCACGCTGGCCGGCCACAGCAGCCACTGCACCCGACGCGGCCGGGACAGCGTGTGGTGGAGCTGGTCGACAACAGCGTCGGGCAGGCCATCCGGCGCAACTGGCCGGTCGAGCTGACCACGCACCTTGGACCACCGGGCACCTTCGTCGCCCACGGCGGGACCGGCTGCGAGGCGGGCTTCGAGGGCATCGAGGGGTTGCTCGTCGCCGGCCTCCACCCACCCGAGCAACACCTCGGCCTCCGGCAGCTCCTGCTCGCTCATCGTCCCTCCTCTTCGCGATAGAGCGCGAGGACTTTGCCCAGAATCACCTTTTCGACGCGCATTCGGAGGCTGTCGGGCGACCGGTGGCCGCCGCTTCGCACGTCAAACGACGCCCGGGCACCCGTCACCGACCCACCGCTCACCGAGACACGCTCCACAGGCCCCCGGGGACTGCTCACCCGCCGACGCTTCATTCCATGACGGAGCGCATCTTCGACCGCTTCCCCGCGGGCCCCCGCGAGGTGGGACGGCTCCGACGCCATCCGGCCACCGAGAACATCGAGCACCAGCCGCGGACAGAGGTCCAGCTTGCGCAGCGCAGCGTGGACAGCAGGTTCGTTCGCCGGCAGCAGCGCACTGCCGGTCTGGAAGGGAATGTCGGCGGGCGCCACCACCGGATGCTCGGCTGCCAGCGTCTTCCAGGGCACCCGGATGCCGTCGTGCCGGCACTGCAGCCACGCGAGCAGCACCGGCCAGTCCTCCGCGAGCCCCTCTGCGCGGTTCCACGCCTCCAGGTGCGCCACGATGCGCTCGATGTCGAGGCGGGCGTCCACCGGCTGGGGCGTGTGATCGACGTGGGCATCGGGCTCATCGATGAGGTGGTCTCGGGCACGCTTGCGCCGCTGGTCGATGGATGCCGTGCGCACCAGCCGCAGGAACCAGCCGCGAAACGGGCGGTCTGCTCCGGCAGCGGCCCGCTCGGGGTCGTAGGTGCGCAGGGCCTTCACGAAGACCTCATCCACCAGCCCGGGGGCCTCCTGGTCCACGTCGGCCACCCCCTGGAGCGTCCGCCGAGCCACCGCGACCCCGATGCGCTGACAGCGGCGCCACAGCTCCTCGACCGCCGCCTCCGACCGGTCTTCAGACCACGCCTGCCACAGGGCCCGTTCATCGGCCTTCGGCCACTCGACTTGGTGCTCCACCACGCGCCCTTCTCCGCTTCCGGGGGACCCACCATCCCCCGACCATCACCGATGCTCCGTACGAACGTCACCGAACGAAACGACCCAATCGAAATCAGGCGAAACGGGTCGCTCGGGACACGTATCAGGCGTCGTGCTACAACGCAGGCTCGGCGGCGGACGGCGACCTGCCCCCGAACACCGGCCCACACGTGGCGCCCCCGGGTGTGCCTTCCTGCCGGCCAGCACTCCGTCCTCCCGAGGTTCCTGTGTGGTTCGTCCTGCCCACACTCGCCGCCATCGCCTCTGCCGCCTCCCCCCCACCCGCGGCGCACGCTGTCCTCCTGGGTGTGGCCACCCAGCTCTCTCCGGACACCCCGAGGCTCGACGTCCAAGCAGACCTGGACGCCCTCGCGCTCGCACTGGACGCACGCGGCTTCGGTGCCATCGTGCGGCACGACACCACCTCCGACCCCATCGCGGTGCTCGACACCCTGACCCTCCGGTCGGGCGACACGGTGTTCGTGCACGTCTCGGGCCACGGCACCCGCCTCCCAGACGACAACGGCGACGAGCCCGACGGCTTCGACGAAGCGCTCCGGCTGCCCGATGGCTCGGTGCTCCGCGACGACCACTGGGGCAGCGCCCTGTCCCGCCTGGCCCGAGCGCTCGGTCCGGACGGCCTCCTCGTGGTCTCCCACGACACCTGCTACGGCGGTGGCCTCACCCGCGGACTCGCCTCCCGCAGCCGTGGTGATGGCCCCACCCCCGACCACGCCGACGGCCTCCGCGCCGACCTCACCGGTGCCCGCGTGGTCCACCTCGCCGCCGCCCGTCCCACCGAGACCGCCCGCGAGACCGCCGCCGGTGGCGCCTACTCCGCCGCCCTCGCCCGCGCTCTGATCGAAGGCGCTCCCGACTGGATTGCCGTCCACCAGCGCATCCAGGCCGAGCTGGCCCGCACCGCCCCCGGCCAGCACCCGCTGCTGCACGGCCCCGGGCACCACGCGGTCCACCCCGGCGCCCTCCCCATCCCCGGCCTTCCCATCTCCGGCCAGCTCCCCGACGGTCGGCTCCAGGTCGCCGGTGGCCGCCTCCTCGGCTTCGAGGTGGGCGCCTCCGTCCGTCTCGAAGGCACCGACACCACCGCCCGGGTCTCCGAGGTCACCGACAGCCTGGCCCTCCTCGAGACCACCGCGCCGCTCGTGTCCCTCGACCACCTCCGCGTGCTGCCCCCCACCGGAGCACTGCCCGAGGTCGTCCTCCACATCGACCTTCCCGCCACGTCTGCGTGGCACCGGGCCCTCGACGCCATCGCCACCGCCGGCAGTCCCCTCGCGGCCGAGTTCCAGGTCACCACCCGTGCCGGACAGGTGGTCCTCCGGCAAGGCAAGCGGGTAGTCGCCACCGCCCCCCTCAACCAACCGCCCGAGCAGTCCACCGTTCTCGCCACCCTCCGGGCCGAGCGCGCCCGCCGGCACCTCGCAGCCCTCCACCTGCCGGGCTCCGGCGCCCCCGAGCTCACCCTCCACCTCGCCGACCCCACCACCTGTGCCCCGCTCGCACCCGTGGTCCCCGGCCCCGACGGCGAGCTCCTCCTGGCGCCCGGCACCACCGTCACCGTGGCTGCATCACACACAAGCACCGCCCAGCGTGCCGTCCAGCTCATCCACATCGACGCCGACAACACCGTCTCCATCCTCGCCGACGCCGGCGCCGACCGCCTGCCTCCCGAACACACCTGGACCGTTCCGGGCTGCTGGCGCACCGTGCCCCCCTTCGGCACCGAGCGCATCATCGCCCTCACCACCCGCCAGGCCGTGCCCCTGGCCCCCTGGCTGTCCGGCGATGCCACCCGTGCCACGCCCGACTGGACCCACGACGGTCGCACCACCACCCTCACCTACACCGTCTCGCCCATCGCCCGAGACCGACTGGTCAACCGATGATTCCCCTGCTCTTTGCAGCCGCCGCCCTCGCCGCCCCCACCCGCGGCCTCGAGCCCGTCCAGCCCACCACCACCCCATCCGGCGAGATGTACCGCCGCCAGGTGGCCCTGGTCATCGGCATCGACGACTACCCCGACGACAGCATGGACCTCTCCTACGCCGTGGCAGACGCCAAGGCCGTGGCCAGCCGCCTCCGCGAGCGCTTTGGCTACGACGACGTCATCGAGCTGTACAACGAAGACGCCACACGCGCGGCCGTGCTCACCCGGCTCACCGAGCTCGCCAGCCTCCACCCCGACGACGCCCTGTTCGTCTTCTGGGCCGGCCACGGCATCCACACCGAGACCGCTTCCGGCGAGACCATCGGCTACCTCGTGCCCCGCGACGGCACCATCGACCCCACCACCGCCGCCGTCTCCAACATCTCGATGGACGACATCCGCACACTCGTGGGCCGCTCGGTGCCCGCCCGACACCGCTTCCTCGTGGCCGACACCTGCTACAGCGGCATGCTGGCCACCCGCTCCGTCACCACGGTCCCCGACGCCGACGCCGCCTGGCTCGCCCGCAACCGCAACCGCGACACCTTCCAGGTCCTCACCGCCGGCCAAGACGACGAAACCGTGCTCGACACCGGCCCCGGCGGCCACTCGGTCTTCACCGCCCGCCTGCTCGAAGCCCTCGACGAAGCCGACGACTACACCACCGCCTCCGAGCTCGCCGTGCACGTCCAGCGCACCGTCCGTGCCGATGCCTGGATGCGCGGCGGCCATGCCCAGAACCCCGCGTTCGGCCGCGTCGCGGGCACCGCCGACTTCGTGCTGGCCCCCATCACCGCCCCGCCCCTGCCCCCGCCCGGTCCCCGACGCTCCCGCCACCTCGCCGGCGTCGCCGCAGGCACCTTCATCATCGGTGCCGCAGGCATCACCACCGCATCGCTCACCCGACAGTCCTACGTGAGCTCCGACCTCTCCGCCGGTCCACAGCCCGACATCGTGCGCCTCAACCGCACCGCCGGCATCACCGGCTACACCGCCCTCGGGGCCACCGGCATCCTGCTCGGCACCGCGGTGGTGGTGCGGGAGTGGTGAGTCCCTACAGCCACCCTCTGCGGTGGAAGTACACGAGCTGCCCCCCCGCCACCGCCCCCATCACCGAGAGCAGCGCCGGGTAGCCCCACTTCACGTGCAGCTCGGGCATGGCGTCGAAGTTCATGCCGTACAGCCCGGTGAGGAAGCTGAGCGGGATGAAGATGGTGGTGACCACCGTGAGCCAGCGCATGGTGTCGTTCATGCGGTGGCTGGCGAGGGCGAGGCGAAGGTCGAGGGCGGCCTGGACCCGGTCGCGCTGGGCATCGAGGCCTTCGACCACCTCCACGATGTGGTCGCGGAGGTCGCGGAGGTAGGGCACTGTGGCCGCCTGGACCGGACCCTCGACCCGCGTGAGGTTGGCCACCGCATCCCGCAGCGGCATCGCTCCCCGTCGATACGTGAGCAGCTGGCGTCGCAGGCCGTGAACGCGCGCCGGCAGCCCATCATCGAAGCGGTCGAGCGGCCGGTCCTCCAGCGCATCCACGGCATCTTCGAGGCGCTCCAGCTCGCCCCGCCACTCGTCGACAATGGCGTCGAGCAGGGCATGAAAGAGATAGTCGGCCCCCATGCCCCGGATCCGTCCGAGGTTGCCCCGCAGCCGTGCCCGCACCTGCCCGAACACGGGCTCCGGCAGCTCCACAAACGACAGCACCCAGTGGTCGCCGAGCACCAGAGTGATGTGGTGGTCGTCGACCTCGCCTTCCCCGGGGGTGGGCACGCGCAGCCGCTTCACGTTCACCACCACCACGTCGCCATAGCTCTCGGACTTGGCCCGGGTGTCCACCGTCACGATGTCTTCCACCGCCAGCTGGTGCAGGTCGAACACATCGCCCACACGGGTCACGAGGTCGATGTCGTGCAGGCCGTCGATGTGGATCCACGTGACCGCATCCCGGCGGCTCGGCGCCACCACCCCTTGCCGGGGCAGGGGGGTCTCGATCAGCTCGTGGGCGTTGTACTGCGTCATGCGCACAGACACGGTGTGGTCGTGCTTCGGGCCCACATAGACCGGCGCGCCGGGGGGCTGGTGGAGGTCGGTGTGCAGCATGGGCCCACCTATCGTGTCGGGCCGCTCCCACCCGGCGGCCCATCGCTCCGCACCGCATCCGCCGCCCGGTCCACAGCCGCCAGGATGCCGCGGGCATGGGGCAAGAAGGTGTGGCCCGCATCGGTGAGGGCCATCCCGCGCGCCCGACGCTCGAACAGCGGCGTGCCCAGCTCGTCTTCCAGCGCCCGGATGCGACGGGTGAGCGGCGGCTGGCTGATGTGCAGGCGCCTGGCTGCACGCACCACCGCGCCTTCTTCGGCCACGGCCACGAAGCTGCGGATCTGGTCGAGACTCATGGGTCCTCGCGGTGAAGCCATGCCCAATCGGTATGGGTGCGACGGGGCGCGCCCGGTGAGGAGTCTATCCGACCCCGGAGGTCTCATGTCCACTCGATTTCGCCCCATCCGCCGCCGCCACTGGCCCGCGTTCATCCGAGCCGGCCGGGCTGCTGCCGCCACGCTCCACCACGTCGGCCAGCGCCTCGCCCCCGGCATCACCACCGCCCAGATCGACCGCTGGGTGCGCGAAGACACCGCCCAACGCGGCGGGACCCCCAGCCAGCTCGGCTACAAGGGCTTCCCGGCCGCTGTGTGCACCAGCCGCAACGCCGTCGTGTGCCACGGCATCCCCAACCACCACGAGCGCCTCGAACCCGGCGACATCATCAACGTCGACGTCACCACCAAGCTGGGCGCCTGGCACGGCGACACCTCCACCACCTTCCTCATCGGCGACCCCTCCCCCGAGGCCCGCCACCTCGTCGAGACCGCCACCCGCGCCCGCGACGCCGGCATCCAAGCCGTCCGCGCCGGGGCACGACTCGGCGAGGTGGGCGCCGCCATCGAGCGCTTCGCCAGCCGCGCCGGATGTCGCGTGGTCACAGCATTTGGCGGACACGGCATCGGCCGCCAGATGCACGAGGGACCGTTCGTCCGCCATGTCGGACCGCGCGAGGTGGGCCCCATCCTGCAGGTCGGCCACGCGTTCACCATCGAGCCCATGGTGGTGCTGGGCTCGCCCGAGGTCGTGGTCCAAGACGATGGCTGGACCGCCGTCACACGCGACGGCGGCTGGTCCGCCCAGGCCGAGCACACCATCCTGGTCACCGAAGACGGCCCGGTCATCACCACCCTCCCCCCGGACGCATGACGACGAATCCCGGGGTACGGTCCCCGCGGTCCGGGGCGTTTTCGCGCTCCAGACCCGCCGCGGCCGTCCGAACGAAGGGGGACCGGCGCTCTCCGGAGGTCCCATGACCCACACCGCCCGACTGCTCTCCGCCTTCACCTTCGCCCTCTTCGCAGGCTGCGACGACGTGGAGCCCTCGGTGGACGGCCTCTCCGGCGAGCTCTACAACCCGTGCGGTCCCGATGTCGATCGCGAAGACTGCCCGGGCGGCAAGCCCGCAGGCGAACAGGGCAGCGGCACCCTCGCGCATGTCACCGGCTCCCGCGGCACCCACACCCTCGAGGTCTACACCCTCGGCTGCAGCATCGAGCTCGACTCGGTGGGCACCCCCTCCGACCTCGGCATGTGTCCCGACTGCTCCCTCACGCTCGAGATGTCGCACGCCAGCCTCGACGACGGCTGTGGCGTGGGACCGGTCAACTACGGCTCGGTGGTGGGCCTGATGCCCCGCGGCGGCGGCGACTACGCCGTCTACCTCAGCCTCGACGGCGTGGACTGGTACGCCATCGGCGACGGCACGGTGGAGGGCCAGGTCTTGTCGTACGCGGCCGTGTCGGTCTACGACGTGGCCTACTCCGGCTACTACGGCGGCACCCCGGCCTACGGCTTCACAGGCGACCACACCTTCCACTAGCCCGTTAACGGCGCATGCCTCCGCCCCGCGTTCGCGCGTCCGGGGCCGCTCCCCGCCACTCGAACGGGCCGGCATGCTCGACCAGCTCACGCTCTCCAGCCTCCGCGTCCAGGGCACCCTCGAAGGGAGCCCTCGGGACGGCGTGCTACACGACCGCACCGAAGCGCCCACCCCCACCCCCCTCGAGGTCGATCTCGAGCTCCACGTCGACCTCGAGAGCGCCGGCCGCACCGACGACATCGCCCACACCGTCGATCTCGCTCTGGTCGCGCGGGTGGTCGAAGCCATCGCCACCGACGGCCACTGGTCTCTGCTCGAGACCCTCGGCCTCGCCATCGTGCGCACCCTGCTCCTGCCGCCCGCCCCCGGCGAGGCACGCGCCCGCATCGACGCCCTCACCCTCCGGATCCGCCGCTCGGCCTGGATGCGCTCCCATGCCACCCCCGGCATCGTGCTCCACCGCGCCCGACATTGGTGCACCACCGAGCGCCGCGTCCTGGGGCCGGGCGTCGCCGCCGACATCATCGCCGAGACCCGCCACACCGAGCTGTTTCGCGTCCGCCTCACCCCGGGCGCCCGCTTCACGCTGCCACCGGGCGCCGTCGCCATCCAGCTCACCGACACCCTCCTCGATGGCCGCACCGTCACAGCCCCCGGCCTGCCCGGCGCCGTCCTGGTGGTGGTGCGCCGATGAACGCACTGCTGCTCGTCTCCGTGGCTTCCGCCGGGGTCTTCGCACCCGACCAACCCGGCATCGGCAGCAGCACCGGGGTGGTGCCTCGCCACCAGTCGATGGTCGAAGCCAGCATGGTTCTCGGCGGCACGCTCGGGTACTCGCCCGTTCTCGCTGTGCCCGGCCTCCAGGGCCGCATCGGCCTCAAGCCCGACAACCTCGAGCTGCGGCTCGGCGCCCCGGGCCTGGTAGTGCCCTTCGACGGGCCGCTCATGGGCACCCCGCTCACCGCCGGCGTGAAGTGGGTGGGCGGCGACACCATCCGATGGTCCGTCGTGCCCACCCTCGCCCTCCCACTCCCCGGAAATGGCGATCCCGGGGGTGTCTTCGCCGCCGACCTCGAAGGCAACGCCGCCTGGGACGCCGACTCTGGAGACTGGGGTGCCTGGGGCATGGCCCACGGCGGTGGCGGCCGCGACCACACCTCGGTGGGGGGCGGTGGGGGTGTCTGGTACGACCCCGATGGCGTCGGCCTCTACGCGCACACCGGCTGGGAGTCCAGCCTCATGGTGGGCGGCGGCGGCTGGTGGATTCTCGGCCCAGGCCTGCAGGCCGACATCGGGGTGGATGTGTGGCCCGGCGTGCCGGCCACCGTGTTCGTCCGCGCCGGAGTGAGCGTCCAGCGATAGACCCCTCCCGAACCTATCGGGAGTCGAGATGTCCACGTTCGGATTCCACAGCACTGCAGAAGAAGTCACGGAGGGCGTCGACCTCTCCGGCACCACCTGGGTCATCACGGGCGTGAGCTCGGGCCTGGGCAAGGAGTCCGCGCGGGTCCTGGCCGCACGCGGCGCCCACATCTGCGGCCTGGCCCGCACTGTCGAGAAGGCACAAGGCGCCCTCGACGAGCTGGGCATCGACGGCACGGCGGTGGCCTGTGAGCTGTCCGACCTCACCTCCGTCCGCGCCGCAGCCGCAGCCCTCGCCGGTCGCTCGCTCGACGGCATCATGGCCAACGCCGGCATCATGGCCCTCCAGGAGCTCCGCCAGACCAACGGCGTCGAGCAGCAGCTGTGGGTGAACCATGTCGGCCACTTCGTGCTGGTCAACGCCCTCGTCCCGCAGCTCGTCCCCGGCGGCCGCGTGGTCATCCTCTCCAGCGGCGCCCACCGCATGGCCGAGCGTGGCCTCGAGCTCGACAACACAAGCGGCGAGGTCGACTACCACCCCTGGCGCACCTACGGCCGCTCCAAGCTGGCCAACATCCTCTTCGCCCGGTCGCTCGCCCGCAAGTTCGCCGCCGACGGCAGCAAGCGCGTCGCCCACGCACTCCATCCGGGCGTCATCCAGACCAACCTCGCACGCCACCTGCCCGATGCCCCCGGCCTCTTCGCGCGCATCAAGAACATGGAGAAGACCATCCCGCAGGGCGCTGCCACCCAGTGCTTCGTGGCCACCCACCCCTCCGCCGCCGAGCGCTCCGGCCTGTACTGGAGCGACTGCGCCCCCGAAGCCCCCCTCCCCGCCGCGCTCGACGACGCCCTCGCCGACGCCCTCTGGGAGTGGACCGAGTCGGTCTCCGCGGCCTGACATGCGGCCCCACGCCACCCTCGTCACGCCCGATGGCGCCCGCCACCACCTCGGCCACGGCGACCTCATCGGCCGTCTCTGGACCGCCGCGCTCACCCTCGACGACGCCCGGGTGAGCGAGGCGCATGCCATGGTCAGCCTCCGCGGCGACACCCTCAAGCTGCTGGGGCTTCGGGGGCGGTTCGCGGTGCAAGGCAAGCCGGTCGCCGAGGTCGAGCTCGCGCGCGGCATGCGCATCGCCCTCGCCAAGGGCATCGAGCTGCTCGTCGAGGATGTGGTCCTGCCCGACCACGTCTTGGCGCTCACCGGGCCCGGTCTCGGCCGACGCGTGCTCTCGGGGGTGTGCTCGCTGTTGGTCGCTCCTCGCACCGAGCTGGTGCCCGGCTACAAGCGCGCGGCCGTCGCCCACATCTGGACCACCGGGCATGGGTGGTCGGTGCAGCTGCCCGGAAGCCCCTCCCAGCGCCTCGAAGCCGGCGCCACCTTCACCGCCGGTGGCCACACCTGGTCGGTCGAGGCCGTCGCCCTCTCCGCGGCCGGAAACTCCGCCACCCGCGCCAAAGACGGCATCCAGTCCCCGCTGCGCATCGTCGCCAACTTCGACAGCGTCCACATCCACCGCACGGCCGAGCCCACCGTCGCCCTGGGCGGCATCCCGGCGCGCATCGTGAGCGAGCTCGTGGCCTTCGGCGGCCCCACCTCCTGGGACGTCATCGCCGGCGAGATCTGGCGCGACCTCTCCGACCGCCACCAGCTCCGCCGGAAGTGGGACGTCAACCTGTCCCGACTGCGCTCCAAGCTCCGCAAGGCCCGGGTGCGCACCGACCTCATCCGCGCCGACGGTACCGGGAAGTTCGAGCTGCTCCTGCACCCCGGCGACCGCGTGGAAGACCGCACCTGACCACCCCGGTCGCGGTCCCATCGAGTAGCCTCACCCACATGGCGCCCCACGACGACGGTCCTCCCGACGGTCCACAAGACGGCTCGGTCCCGTACTTGGGCAGCGGTGCGTCTTGGAGCGCCTGGGAAGCCCCCAGCGCCGATGTCCCGGTCCCCCATCCCTTCGACGCCCCCGCGACCGGCCGCTACGACCGTCGACAGACCCTCGGACAGGGTGGGATGGGCCGCGTGGTGGCCGTCTTCGACCACCGCCTCCAGCGCGAGGTGGCCCTCAAGGAGCTGCGACCATCGCTCCACGACCCCAGCCTCGGCCTGCGACGGCTGGCCCGCGAAGCCCGCATCACCGCCCAGCTCGACCACCCCGGCATCGTGCCCATCCTCGACGCCGGCCGCGATGCTGCGGGCAACCTGTTCTACACGATGCCCATCATCCGGGGCCGCACCTTCGCCGACATCATGGCCGAGGCCCCCACCCTCGACGCCCGCATCGCCCTCGTCCCACGTGTCCTGGCAGCCGCCAGCGCCGTCGCCCACGCCCACCAGCACGGCATCATCCACCGCGACCTCAAGCCCACCAACATCCTCATCGGGGCTCTGGGCGAGACCCGCGTGGTGGACTGGGGGCTCGCCCGGGCGCTCCACTCCGACGACGACGACGAGATCTCCCTCACCGTCCCCACTTCCGGCGGGTCCGTCACCGCGCAGGGCACCGTGCTCGGCACCCCCCACTACATGAGCCCCGAGCAAGCCAACGGCCTGCGCGCCGGCCCCCAGAGCGATGTGTGGAGCCTCGGGGTGGTGCTCTACGAGCTCGTCACCGGCACCCGTCCCTTCCCGGGCGACAGCACCCAGCAGATCCTGGCGAAGGTCCGCCGCGCACAACCTCGCGACGCCGCCGCCCTCACCCCCGAGGCCCCCGAAGACCTCCTCGCCATCATCCAGCGCGCCCTCCAGCACGCCCCCGAAGACCGCTACACCGACGCCCGCGCGCTCGCCGCCGACCTGCAGCGGTTCCTTGGCGGACAGCGTGTGGTGGCCCGCACCTACCGTCCGTTCGACCTCGTGGCCCGACTCGTCCGGACCTGGCGCCTTCCCCTGGCTGGCGTGTTCGTGGCCCTCCTGGTCATCGCCGCCACCGCCACCTACGCCTGGATGCAGACCGTGGCCGAGCGCGACCGGGCCCGTGCCGCCGAACGCGATGCTGTGGCCGCACTCGCCGACGCCGACAGCGCACTCGCCCGTGCCCTCACCGCCAGCGCCCTCCAGGCCGCAGCCAACGGACAGCGCACCGAAGCCGAGGTTCTCGCCACCCGCTCGCTGGCCCTCGAGCCCGGCCCCATCGCCCGAGGCGTCCTGATGGGCCTGGCCAGCACCCCCCGGCCTGTCCGCGGTGCACAGCTCGACTTTGCCACCGACTGCCGACGCCCGGTCTACCAAACCGGCGCCAGCTATGTGATGTGCATCGACGAAAACAGCGTGAGTCGGGTCAGTCTCGCCACTGGCGAGGTCGAGTGGAGCCGGCCTGGCGCCCCCACCCGCATCTCCACCACGGGCGACGGAACGCACCTGTACCTCGCCAACGCCGACACCCTCGTCTCGCTGGTCGACGCCCGGACAGGGGCCATCGACACCACATACCGGGTCCATGGCGGGCAGCTCGTCCTCCAGCCAGGCCCCACCCCCGAGACCGTGACCGCCCTCGACAAGCACGCCGCGCGTGTCGTCGACCTCTCCGCCCGCACGGTCGACGAGCTGGAGGGCTGCGTCGACAGCCAGAACGCCGCCGCCACCTCTACTCCCGAAGGCAACGTGCTGGTCATGTGCGACGACGGCACCTGGTTCGAGCTCACCGCCCACCACACCGTCACCCGGCACGGCACCCCTGCTCCCCCCCACATCCTCGACGACATCACCGGCGTAGCGCTGTCTCCCGATGGCCACACCCTCGCCGCCATCACCCGTGAGGGCACCGTCACCCTCATCGACCGCGCTTCCGGCGACCACCGTCACCACCTCCAAGCCAACGCCGGCGCGCTGTCCCGCACGTCATGGTCGCCCGACGGTGCACACCTCCTGGTCAGCTCTCTGGTGGGCCCGTCGCTGGTGCTCAACGCCGCAACCGGCACCGAAGTCGCCCGCCTGCCCGCCGAAGGTGCCCGCCGTGGGCGCTTTGTCGACAACCACACCGTCGAGCTCATCTCCTCCACCGGCACCGTGCGCTGGACCCTCGGTCGCGGGGGCGTTCCCCATGTCCTGTCCACGGGCGAGGGCCTCACCTCCATCGCGGTCTCCCCCGACGGCACCCAGCTGCTCGAGTGCCGCGGCGACGGCACGCTCACCCTCCGCTCACTGGCCACCGGCGCCATCTTCGCGCAGGCCGGCCACCTCGGTTGGGTGTGCAAAGACGCCGACTTCCTGCCCGGCGGGGCCTTCGCGGTCGCTGGCTACGCGCGGGTCGACGACCTGGTCGCCATCGACACCCAGACCGGTGCGGCCGACATCTGGGAGCAGCCGAGGGCGCGTCGCAGTCGCCGCGTGTTCACCCTCCAACCCAACATCCTCGTCAGCCTCACCTACACCCGGTCCGGACCGAGTGCGTCGTACCCGGACGGCCAGCCCGAAGGCCGCCTGTCCCTGCCCAACCATCTGTTGTGGGAGGGCGACGCCTCGGCAGACCACTCGGTGGGCGTGGCGGTCGACATGGACGGCCAGGTCTTTCGTCTGACCGGCGGCACCGACCCCTCCATCGAGTCCCTGTTCACCGTCGACCCCATCTACGCAGCCGACATCACCAACGATGGCACGGCCGTGCTGGTGGGCACCGGCACGGGCGCAGACGAACACGACGCCCGGTCGGGCGAGGCCGTCCACCACTACCCCACCGGCGAGCTCCGCACGGTCGAGGTGGCCTGGTCCCGCGACGACGGCTTGCTCGCCATCGGCGACCTCGCGGGCACCGTGTGGCTCTACAAGCGCGGTGGGGACGCGCCTCTGGCGGTCCTGCGCGGACACACCCAGCAGGCCTCCACCTTCGACTTCACTCCCGACGGCTCCACCCTGTTCTCGGGAAGCTGGGACGGAACGGTTCGGGCGTGGAACCTGCAGATCATCGACACCGACCCCGCACAGCTGCTGTCAGAAGCGCAGCGTGACTGGGGTCTCCCGGCAGTCCCCGCCGCTCGCTGAGTCGGTGGCCACATCCACCACCCGCGCCATCAGCTGGGCGAGCTGGCGCACACTCGCAGGCTTGGTGAGCAGCCCGGCCACACCGAGGGCGTCGGCGCGGGCGATGTCGGTGGGGTCGTCGGAGCCGGTGAGGAACCAGACCGGTGGGGGGGGTCCGGGGGTGGCGGCCACGAGCCGTTCGTAGGTGGCGAAGCCATCGAGGCCAGGCATGTTGATGTCGAGCAGGATGGCGACGGGGCGGGGTTGGTCGCCGGCGTCGACCCGTGCCTGGTACGCGAGCATGTCGGGGCCGGACTCCAGGCACACCAGCGCCACCCCGAGCTTGGCCAGCCGGTGGGCGCGTCGCGCGAAGAAGCGGTCGTCGTCGCTGTCGTCGACCAACACCAACACGGGCTTGTCAGGGGTGGTCTCGCCAGTCGTCACGCGGCGCTCCTCGCCAAGGTGAAGCGCACATGGGTGTGCCCTGGTTCCGTTTCGATCCAGATGCGGCCGTGGTGACAGTCCACCACCCGCTTGCAGATGGGCAGGCCGAGCCCCGGGCCCGCAGAGCGCCCGCGCCCGCGTCGAAACGGCACGAAGACGGTCTCGAGGAGCGCATCGGGGATGGGCGGACCGTTGTTGCGCAGGCCCAGCACCACAGAGTCGGGGGTGCGGGCCACCGTGAACTGCAGCACGAGGTTGGGATCACCGTAGTGCAGGGCGTTTGCGATGAGGTTGGTGTAGAGCGTCTGGACCAGCTCGGGGTAGATGGGCAGCACGGGGAGGCGGTCGCGCAGCACGTGCACCGAGCGGCTTTGCAGGTCCAGGGGCACGGCCTCGAGCACCTGGTCGACCAGGTCTTCGAGCGGCGCAAACGTGCGGTCGGCCGGCGGGACCATGCCCGTGAGGCGCCGGATGCCCGACACGAGCGCGTGCATCCGGCCCGCCTGTTGGTCGATGGCATCCAGCAGGCTGGCGGCGTCGGTGGACAGCTCGTCGCCCACCTCATCGGTGAGCAGCTCGACGTACTGGCGGATGCGTCGGGTGGGGGCGCGGAGGTCGTGGGCCGCCATGCGGGCGAACTGACCACGGGCCTCTTTGGCCTCCATCACATTGGTGATGTCGATGAGAGACCCGATGAACCGCAGCATCCGACCGTTGGGCCCCCGCTCGAAGGCCACATCGTAGGACCGACACCACACCCACGCGCCGTCTTTGTGGCGGAAGCGGAACTCCACCGGCACCGGCTTGTCGTCGCGCCGCTCGCCCACCTCGACCATGTGGGTGAGCACACGCTCGCGGTCGTCGGGGTGGAACAGCGCGATGAAGCCGTCGCGGTCGAGGGCATCGAGGTCGGCCAGCGTGTAGCCCAGCAGCTCGGTGTAGCGCGGGTTGACGTACACATTGTGGCCGGCGACGAGGTCGTAGACGTACACGCCGCAGACGGTGTGCTGGCCGAGCTGGCGGAAGAAGTGGTCGGTGTCGCCCAGCATGTCGATGCGGGCGTGGTCGGGGTGGGGGTAGTTGGGCGTGGAGCGCACGCGCTCGAGTTGGGTCTCGAGGTAGCGGATGCGCTGGCGTGCGGCGTCGAGCTCCAGAGTGAGCGCCTCGACCATGGCTCCGGTGATGGAGGGGCGGCGGGCAGCTGGCGGGGGTCGCGACAGGACGCACTCCGAGCGTCCCGGCAGCGCGCTCGAGACATGAGCCGACGGAGTATAGGCCAGGGCTGTGCTGTGGCAGAGCATCCGAACGCGCCAGCCCCGCCAGGAGCGCTACGTGTGTCGCGTGAAGCGCACCCCAACCGGCGCGGTGGGTCGCATCGTGATGCTGGGAATGAGGTCGAGCGAGGCGCCTTCTTCGCGGGCCAGCGAGAAGCGGCGGACCAGCTCGCCCAGCACGATTCGGGCCTCGGCCATGGCGAGGTGGATGCCGATGCAGGTGCGTGGCCCCCCACCAAAGGGGAAGTAGGCGAAGCGGGGCAGGCTGTCGCGAAGGGCGTCGGTCCAGCGCTCGGGACGCCAGGTGTGGGGGTCGTCGAACCACCGGGCGCGGCGCTGGGTGATGAACGGCGCCAGGATGAGGGTGGTGCCGGCGGGAATGGTGTGTCCGCCCAGCTGCACGTCTTCTTTGGGCTCGCGCGGGAAGACCGGCGCGGGCGGCATCAGGCGCATGGACTCATCGAGGACGGCCGTGATGCGGGGCAGGGTGTGGTGGACCGTGAGGGGGCCGTCGATGGCGTCGACTTCTTCTCTGGCCCACGCCTGCACCTCGGGGTGGCCCGCCAGCTCCCAGATGGCCACGGTGAGCGCGACGGCGGTGGTCTCGTGGCCGGCGAGCAGCAGCGTGCGGACCTCATCCTGGAGTTGTGCTTCGGTGATGGGGTCGCCCGCATCGTCGGCCGCCCGCAGCAGCCGACCGAGGAGGTCGTGGCCGGGGTCGTCTGCGCCGCGACGCTCTGCGAGAACCTTGGAGACCACGCCATCGAGGACGGCACGGGCCCGCTTGAAGCGGATGTTGGAGGGCGTGGGCACCCACAGCGGCAGAGGCAGCACCATCTCGGCGGCGCGTGCGAAGTGGGCCGAGATGTCGTGGAAGGCCGCGCGGACCTGGTCCATGTCGACGGGCGTGGCGGCGGTGCCGAAGAGGGTGTGCAGCGCGACGTCGAGCGTGAGGCCGGCCATGTCGGCGTGGACATCGCGGACGCCGTCGGCCTCCCAAGAGTCCAGCGCATCCACCGCCAGAGGACCGATGCTCGCGGCCATCTCCCGCACGGCCTGGTGGGTGAAGGCCGGTGCCATCCGCCGTCGTTGCTTCTTCCAGGCGTCGCCTTCCGCCAGCAGGATGCCATCGCCGAACACGATGTCGACCCGCGACATGAACGCACCCTTGTGGAAGCGCTTCGACTCCCGCACCAGCACCTGCTCGACCAGGGCAGGGTCGAGCACGTACACGAGGGTCATGCCCGGAAAGGGCACCGCCACGATGTCGCCGTGACGCCCCACCTCGGCGGCGTAGGCGAAGGGGTCTTTGTTGAACTCGAGGGCCATGCCCAAGACGGGCACGCCCTTTGGTCCGGTGAGAGTCTCGAGTCCCATGCCTTCCTCCCGCACGGTTGCCGAGAACGTGGCATGGCGTGGCCGTGGAGGCCATTGCCATCGGTTTCCGGTCAGCCTGCGAGCTGCATCCGACCCGCGAAGTAGTCTTCCGCCAGGTGCAGGTTGTCTTCGTCGTCGGGGTGGAACGACGGCCGGAGGTACGACACGAACGCACGGCGGAAGTCGCCCAGAAGGTCGACGCCTTCAGCCTGTGTGCGCTTGCGCAGGGCCCGCATCCCCGCCGTGCTGTAGCCGCCGTCTTGTTCGAGGAGATGGCGAGCGCCCCGGCCCCACCAGTACATGAAGAAGGCGTAGGCCACCACCATCCCGGCCACGCGCGTGAGGTACCCGCCCCCCACGGCCTTGTACACGTCGAAGGCCACAGACTTGTGCTCCACCTCTTCCGCGGCGTGCCACAGCATGAGGTCGCGCATCATCGGGTGGGCGCGCAGGATCATGGGGTCGTCGAAGGCGCGGGCGCCGAGGGTGGCGGTGAGGTGCTCCAGAGCGCACGTGACCGCCAGGTTCATGAGGGGCGTGGCGCGCGCTTCCATGCGCAGCACGTGCGACTCGTAGGCATCGAGGAACGACGCCACCTCGAGGCCATCGCGCTCGAGCAGGGCAAAGGCACGCTGGTGTTCGCGACCGTGCATGGCCTCCTGCCCCACGAAGCCACGGATGCGGGCCTTGAGCCCGGGGTCTTCGACCCGGCGGGAGAAGTGCCGCACGCTGCGCACGAAAAACCGCTCACCGGCGGGAAAGAGCATGTGCATGGCGTCTGCGTTGCGGGTGAGCTCACGGTCGCCGCAGAACCAGTGCGACGGCACATCGGACTCGACGAAGGGGAAGTCCATCCGGCGGACGGTGGGCACGGCAGACGCGGTCGACATGGGGCCTCCGAGAATCGGCGCCTGGCGGAGCGCCAAGCAGTTGAACCCGATTCAACAAGGCTGTACCCACCAACTGAACTCCGGTCAACAAGGTTTTTGAACCAAGTTCAACAATCCGCCATCTCACACCGCCACGGGCTTTCCCGGACGCCGTTCGATACACTCGCCGACGGTCCGAGCAGGACCCACACGCGCTCTGCACGAGAGGAGGTTCGATGTTTCCCGCCGCCGGTCCCCTGCTCCCTCTGGTGGCCATCGTGTCGTCCGCACACGCCGCCACGCCTCTGGTCTTCGAGGTGGTCGACCCCACCGGCGCCACAGCGAACTACACGCTCGAGCCGCCCTTCTCCGAGGTCATCGAGGCCAACCTGGGCAAGGAGGTCCACCGCCTCACGCTCACGGCCACCGACACCGGCGACCTCACCGCCGACCTCGTCACCATCCGCAAGGGCAAGGAAACCCCCGCGCGCTCCATCCAGAAGTCGCCGCCCACGGCCGGCAACTCGATGTCGTTTTCGCTCGTGTGGCCCAGCCACAAGAGCAGCACGCTCAAGGGGGCCGCGGCCTCGTGGAAGTTCCAGGTGACGGCCACGGAAATGGACCAGTCGGGGCGTTCCGGGAAGATTCGCCGCGACTGGGAGACCGTCCCGCACCCCGAGCACAAGCTGGCCCATGCCCGCGCAAAGCCGGGGGCGCGTCTCTTCGCCACGGTCGACGACACCAAGCCCGCTGCGGTGTGGCCCGACGGCGTCCCCGACATGGCCGCCGAGATCGTCGAACAGAAGGGTGGAAAGGTGAAGCTGCGGCGGGTCGGCAACCGCGCGGTCTGTGCCTGGCCGCCGATCGATCCCCAGGTCCAGCTCGAAGGCTGGGTCGAGCTGGCCGACCTCGGCCGGATGCTCTCGCAGGACAGCCTCACGGTCTACGGCGACGGCACCGCGCTCTGGCTGTACGCGGGCGCGCCCCTCGAGCGGGTGGGCTCCGACCACAAGGTCAAGCACCTGGGCCTCACCATCCCCTCGACGGCCGCAGTCGACGACCGCTTCGTCCCCACCCTCACGCCCGAAGCAGGCGAGTCCCGGGGCCACCTCGCCCCGAAGGATGTCGCGATTGATGGCACCCGGCTCGACGCCGTGCCGATGGTCCTGCCCGTGGTCGACACCTCTCCCGACGGCGGCTTGTCCGAGGTCATCCTTCCCTTCCAGTGCGGCCGGGCGGTGGTGGCCAGCGCGCCGCCCAAAGATGCGCGCTCCACCACCGTCGGTGGCCCGCTCACCATGCCCGACAAGAAAAACGCCGAAGCCGTGCCGAACAACGTGCACGGCACCCTCACCTGGCCCGACGGTCAGCCGGCCGGACAGCTGGTCCCCACCGGCGACGGCAAGGGAAGCGTCTACTTCTACCGGGTGAAGAAGCAAAAAGACGGCCGCAAGTGCGGCGTGTGGCACCCCACCAACGGTCCCACCAGCGACACCACCGGCATCCCCTTGTGCTGGACCATCACCCCGCCACCGCCCGCCGAGCCCACCGAACCCTGAGCCTACCGGCGGCGACGGCGGCTCCGTCGGGGGGGGGCCACCTCGGTCCACTGGCCCGGGGGGAGGTCACCCAGCCGGTAGTCGCCGATGGCGAAGCGCACGAGCCGCAGGGTGGGGTGTCCGACCGCTGCGGTCATCCGGCGCACCTGCCGGTTCATGCCTTCCTGGATCCACAGCTCCAGCCACTGGTCCTGGACGGTCTTGCGCACCCGGACCGGTGGGGTGCGCGGACCCACGGGCGGGGGGTCGATGAGGCGCACGCGTGCTGGCCGGGTCGGCCGACCTTTGATGACCACCCCCTGGCGCAGCCTCTCCAGCGCTGAAACGTCTGGAACGCGCTCCACCAGCACCCAGTAGCCCTTCTCCTTGCCGTGCTTGGGATGGCTGAGGCGGTGCTGCAGTCCTCCATCATCGGTGAGCAGCACGAGCCCTTCGCTGTCCCGGTCGAGGCGACCGCAGGGGTAGACGTCGGGGACGGGCACGTGGTCGGCGAGGGTGGCCCGACCGTCGGCATCGGTGAACTGGCAGAGCACACCGAAGGGCTTGTGCAGAGCGATGAGCACTGGACCTTCTCAGCTCTGGAGGACCGGAGGGAGCGGACGACCGCCGATGGGCGCCCAGCGGACCACCCGACGCGCGGGAGGAAGCATGCCACGCGGAAGCACACGGGCCCGGATGCGACCGACCGGAGACTCGGCCGTGTGGCCCGACTTGAAGGGGTCGGACTCGCCGAGGGTGTACAGCGACAGGTTGCGCAGGAAGACCGCGGCATCGGTGGTGGACAGCTGCTCGGACCGGGCCGCCAGCTCCAGGTCGCGGGCCCCGAGGGTGGCCATGCCCACGGTGTCGTAGAGCACCCAGCCATCGGGGTCGCCCAGCTCACGCGCCCGCAGGTGGGTCCACAGCTCCACCGGCACCCGGCCGTCTTCGCGCGCATGGACCAGCGCCCGCCGCACCCCGGCCCGCGACAGCAAGCGCTCACCGGGCGCATGGAACCAGCCCAGCACCTCGGACAGCTCCATCAGGGGCAGGGCGAGGGCCGTGAGCAGGGCCAGCTCGAGGTCGCGCGACCGACCGGGTGGGTCGGCCACTCCACCTCCTCCCAGCGCATACGACAGCCGCACACGCACAAAAGCCTGATGGTCGGCGGGAACGTCGGCCGCACCCGGCCACTCGGGAGTGGACATGGCCGCCCGCACCAGACACCCCGGCTGGGCGCCCGGCCCGAACGCGCCCAGTGCGTAGGCAGCTTGAAGGTCGTCGGCGTCGGCCTTCACGGGCAGCGGACGCGCAGGCGCATCGATGACCACCGTGACGGGCGGGTGCGTGACCGGACTCGCCCCGTCGAACGGCGGCACCCAGCGGTACACGAGCGCGGGGTCGCCCAGGAACCAGCCCGGCCGAACGGGCGGCAGAGAACGCAGAAACGCCCAGTCACCATCCGGTAGGACGGCGGTGACGAGGGCGTCTTGGATAGTCTCGAGCGACGGGGCCGCACGACACGGCAGCAGCACGGCGCGAGCAAATGTGGGCGCAGACAGGGGGCACCTCCGGCGGGGCCCCCTATTCGCTTGCGGCCCTACAGTGCTTCGAGCACACCGCCGGAAAGGCTGCACGACAGGCCAAAGCCGTCGGGCTCGACGTTGAGGTGGGTGACCTTGCCGTCTTCCACGATCATCGAGTAGCGCTTGGAGCGCAGGCCACCGAGCACTGCGGCGTTGACGTCGAGGCCCACAGCCTTGGTGAAGTCGCCACCGGGGTCGGCGAGCATGCGCACCTTGCCGTCGGCGTTGTGGGCCACGCCCCAGGCGGCCATCACGAAGACATCGTTGACGGCGATGCAGTTGATGCTGTCGACGCCCTTGGCCGCGATCTGGTCGAAGTCGGCCACGTAGCCGGGGAGGTGGGTCTTGCTGCAGCCGGGCGTGAACGCGCCGGGCACGGCGAAGATGACGTGCTTGCCGGACGCGAAGAGCGCAGCGGAGTCGTGCTTCGTGGCCGGGGTGTTCTCGTGGAGGGACGCGGAGGGAAGGCTGTCGCCGACGGCGATGGTCATGGGAGCTCCAGAGGGTGCGGAGAAGAAGCGAGGCCCAATCGGTGGGCCGCCATCCGACCCGACCACTGAACTCGCCTCGCGTGTACCCCGACCGGGCTCCGACGCCAGCCCCGGGGAATTTCTCAGATCGACTGGTCGACACCAGGGCCCACGACGCTGGCGGAGGTGACGGACCCACCCGGTCTGGTCCCCTCACCCCCCCGGAGTCCCCATGTTCCGCCCGTCCCACCTCGCCCTCCCCTTCCTCCTCCTCCTCACCACCCCCGCCATCGCCGCCGGGCCCGTCACCGCCGACGCCTTCCACCACGCCCGTGCGCTCGCCAAAGCCGACGGCATCGACATCCCCGAAGACGTCGTGGTCCAGCGTGCCCTGTCCCACCTCACCACCCGCGGCGAAGCCTTCATGCGCCGCGGACTCGACCGCCGCGACGACTGGGCCCCCCTGGTCGACCGCGCCATCGAAGACGCCGGCCTGCCCCCGCTCATCGCCGCCGTCCCCCTCATCGAGTCCGGCTACTCCAACTGGGGTGCGCCCGACAGCCGCGAGGTCTCATCGGCTTCCCCGGGCACCATTCCCGGCCGCGGCCTGTGGATGTTCATTCCCGAGACCGCCCGCCTGTACGGCATGAAGGTCAACGCCCGCACCGACGACCGCCTGGACCCGGAGCGCGAGACGGAGGCCGCCATGGCCCTGCTCACCGACCTCCACGACCGCTACAACGACTGGGGCCTCGCGCTTGCCGCCTACAACCAGGGGTCGCGGGCGGTGGATGCGGCCATCGAGGCGGGGGAGAGCCGTGATGTGCTGCGGCTCATCGAGGCGGGCCACCTCAACCCGTATGCGGCGCGGGTGATGGCGGGAGCGCTGTTGCTGGCGGACCCCGGACTGCTGGACGGGCCCTCTCGTTGATGCGCGAGGACGCCGTCCAGGCAGTTATTGTCGCAGCTTGATGAACTTCCGCTCAGAACGGGCCATATGGAAGAACTCAAAGCCGTACCCCTCACCGTACAACGCCTCGCAGCCGTTCCCAAGCGAGTCGTTGACCATCACAGACCACCCGTAGGGGCTCTCGTAGGAGTCGTCGTAGCGCCCCTCCACCTTGTGGTCGCCGAACTCGATGTGCGCGCCTTCGTGGACGATGTCGGAGACGGCACCCGGCAGTCCGTCAAAGAGCCGCAGGCACGCCTGCCGGGTCAGGCGGTTGACGTGCGCGATGTCGCAGAGCTCCGCAGACCGCAGCTTCGCCGTGGTGTTGTAGATCTCGGCCCGACGGGTCTCCAGCCCGGGCAACGGCGCCCGGGCCAGTGCCCACATCGCCCGAACAGCAAGCTGCCGCGACTCCAGCCGATCCGCGGGCCACTCCGAGGCGGGAACCAGGCCGATGTGGTCGGACAGCTCACGCGCGCAGGCCGGCTCGGGGCTGCCGCTCAGACTCCAGTCTTCCTCGCACAGCCCGTCCAGATCGCGAAGCCGGTCTACTCGACACGCTGAGCTGGCCAACACGACGCAGCAAAGCACAGCTCGGCGGAGGTTGTGGATTCGTTCCAAGTGAGCTCCCGGTCATCGAAGGCGAGTCGTGCGGTGGTTCCATCGAAGAAGGCAGTGACAGCATCCCGGCGTCCAGGGAGCGAGAAGGTCCGCGCTTGCACAGGCGCCTCCAGCCCCGGGACGGTGGTTTCGCTCACCAAGATCCCCGTAGCCAAGACACCAGGAATTGCCACCGTCCAGGACCGCTCCGATGGAGAGTCCGAGTGGACAACGAAGTCATCATTGTCGCACGCCCATTCCAGCGCGAAGGACGTGCCGGGCTCGACCTCCTCGGAGGCGTAGGTGATGCCGAGAGGAACGGTGAATGGAACATCCTCGTCAGTGTGGAGGTAGCGGCGCAGGTTTCCAGCAGCATCCACACCCGCAAAGACCAGAGGAGCCTCCGACATGTTCAAGGAAGCTCCCGGTCCCGGGTGGCCGGCAACGACCTCCGAAATGATGTACTGGCGGGAAGCTTCGGGACTCCCCGGCATCAAGGGACCGGACTCCAGCACAGTCGCGAGCCCCCGGCCCGGACGACAGGCCTCATCACCCGACCGACTCGGGATTGTGTCCAAGAGCACGGAGCCGCAGGTTCGTCCGTTCCGCACCACGTGTCCTCGGCTCGAGTCGTCCGCTTCCGTCGCCTCTTCCACGACGCACGGACCGTCATAGTCTCGGTCCTCCTCTCCCCAGTCGAGGACCACCTTGAGATTCGTGTAGTCCAACGCATCCGTCGTCGTGACTGCGCCCTCGATCGCGACCTCTCCCCCTTCTCCATCCAACGTGACGCCGGCGGTGCCGGACGAGAGACCAGGACGGGTGTGAACACTGAGTTCGTACAGCCCACACGGGTCATCACCCCAGACCTGGTTCACCGCCCGATCCACGTAGGGGAGTTTTTCGAGTTCCAGCGGATCCGGAAACGTGAGCCAAACAGTGAGCTCGGGCGAGCCCCCGGCCGACCGATGCATGTTGATCCACTGACCATTGAACCGGCTTGGGTCATCCGAGTAGGAACCGGCTGCCCGTGTGGTCTCGGCCTTCCACGACGCCACATGCACCCGGTCCGACCCCAGGTACTCCACGCCGTTGGTGGCCGAGATGTACTGGAGAGTTGTTCCCGAGGCCGGACACTCGGAGTCAATCGACGCCACCATGCTGTGGGGAGCCACCAACACCTCGGCATCTCCAGCGAAGGCACTTTGGGCCGGGACCGCCTGGATGGACACCTTCTGGATGGGAAACCACGCCGGCTCCCCCCAGTCGAGGCCGGGTCTGTGCAACGACAACTATTCGCACCCCTCGGCGACAACTATAGTTCCCCATCCGCAGGGTAGTTGTAGTCGGTGGCAGGCCAAGCCCAAGAGGCCATGGTCTCCGTCAGGCT
>ENA-OWNT01000449-OWNT01000449.1-seawater-metagenome-genome-assembly--contig:-NODE-449-length-97727-cov-7.177532_pt1 | contig 97727 bp, 69 predicted proteins | sample MGYA00238136_ERZ651165 | MGnify/ENA primary metagenome ERZ651165 (study PRJEB26861, sample SAMN08777766) | seawater metagenome | isolation source: coastal seawater | place: USA: Florida | collected...
CATTTCGTTAAAACCGTCAATCAAATTAGGAGCTCCCGCCTGAAAAACGAACAATGAATCCGGCATTTCATTCGTATTCCACACAACGGAGTCATTCACAATGAGACTCAGGTAGGCTGCCACTTCAGCTCCTCTTTCCACGGGCTTTCCAGTCCCTTTTTTGATATATACATAGCGCAAGCCGCTACTGGTTACTATCGTATCATTTTTAACTTCTCCTACCGTTTTCTGCGGCTTTGGAGCGCAAGACATTGCCAACAAAAAGAGCCCCAGAAATCCAATATATAATGCTTTCATGAGGGCAAGATACTGGTTTTCTTTGCCCATGTCCGCAAGTGACTCCAGGATAAGGAACTAGCGCTTTTTGAATAGGTACACCTGTACCGTGGTGCCTGCTGGATCGGTAGTCATAGAACTTGATTGCAAATCGTAGCCATCATTATTCAATTTGTTGATCTGATAGTTAATGGAAACCGTACTGAAAATGAAAACTCAAGGCGCAATTTCAAACTCAAAAAAGGATGAAGGACTGAGTACGGAGCGAAGCGACGCGTATCGAAGGCCATATCATGTGCAGGGATAACCACCTTGCCAAAACACTCTTCGATACAATCTCCATTACATTCCGATCACTCTGAGTGGCAACCGTACTGAAAACGAAAACTCAAGGCGCAATTTCAAACTCAAAAACGGATGAAGAACTGAGCGTGGAGTGCAGCGACACAAATCAAAGGCAGTATCATGTGCAGGGATCATGGTCTTGCCCAACCACTCTTCGATACAATTTCCATTACATTCCGATCACTCTGAGTGGTAACCGAATTGAAATGCAAATTCAAAGCTCAATTTCAAGTTCAAGAACAAGGGCAAACTCAAGTCTCAAAATGTGAACTCCAAATTCAAAACGGATGAAGGACTGAGTGCGGAACGAAGCGACGCGCATCGAAGGCCGTATCATGTGCCGGGATCATGGTCTTGCCAAACCACTCTTCGATACAATCTCCATTGCATTCCGATCACTCTGAGTGGCAACCGTACTGAAAACGAAAACTCAAGGCGCAATTTCAAATTCAAAAACGGATGAAGGACTGAAGTACCGGGTATGGAAAGACGAATTCTAAACACCCTTGTACACTTACTCAAGTACTTAAATATAGAGAGGTTTTGAGTGGAAGTTTGAGTCACAATGCTCGAAAACGCTCCGCCCATGAAACCGCTCAAAATCTTCTACATCCTTCTTACCACCAACATCCTAATTATTACCTGTGCATTGACTTTTCCAAATGAAGGTATCCATATTAAAAATGTAACCCTTCGTTTTTTGAGCTTTCAGGACTGGATGGGTGGCGATACTTCTACTAAAAGCATTGATGAAGTACTTCCTCATTTCGACTTGAGTCAATTAAGCTCTGACACCAGCATGTTCGCAATGGACCTTGATACTATGGAAGAAGACCACATCACCCAAATTCAATATAACGAAACTGCGGCAAGAGAGTTTGTGGCATTCTTCAAACAACTGGAAACTGCCAACGAAGGAACAGAGCCATTAAGAATAGTACACTATGGCGACTCGCAAATAGAAGGCGACCGAATAAGCTCTGTGCTAAGGGAGCAGTTTCAGTCAACATACGGCGGAGCGGGAGCTGGTATGATTCCAGTAGATGAACCCTGCCAATCGCGCAGCAGCATACAGATTAAGACAGGTGGCAATTGGGAGCGCAAACAGGTGTTTGGCCCCAAGAGCGGCAAACTAGCTAATGGACAGTATGGGGTATTGGGCTTTAGTCATCGGTTTAGTAAAGCGGATTTTGACTCGCTTGCTACTGATACCGCTAAGGCCCAAATTTTTCTTTCGCCTATGTACACTGCTTTTAAGCGTGCATCGGAATACCAATACCTGAAAGTGCTATACAGAACTACAGGGCATGCCAGTCTGAGTATCGATGGAAACGAACATGCCCTCTCTAACAATGGAAATGTGATGCTAACTGCCTACGCAGTAGAAGGCAAAGAGCATCGCCTGGACTTTGAAAACACTCACGGGCTAGAAGTGTTTGCCATGATGGTTGATGGTAAAAGTGGAGTGGCTGTAGACAACGTAGCTATACGTGGCAGCTCTGGCCTCATTTTTAGCAAAATGGATGAAAAGCACCTTAGAGAACAGTACAAGCAACTCAATGTAGGGCTTATTATCTACCAGTTTGGTGTGAACGTAATTCCTAATATAAGAGAGGAATACAGTTACTATCAAAAGCAAATAAGCAGGGAGCTTGCAGTTCTCAAGTCATTAAACCCTGGAGTTCCGGTGCTCGTAGTAGGCCCTTCTGATATGTCTCGCAAAAAAGACGGCAATTATGTAAGCTACCCCAATATTCCTTTAATAATAGAAGCTCAGAAGGAAGCGGCTGAAGCCAATGGTTGTGCTTTTTGGGATCTATATGATGCCATGGGTGGACTCAACTCTATGCCGGTATGGGTAAACGCACAGCCATCACTTGCGCAAAAAGACCACATCCACTTCTCCACCAAGGGAGCCAATGTGGTAGGACAAAAGCTATTTCAGGCAATCAAAATGATGGAATACAATCTGGAACTACTTCAGTAAACAAAAGGACTTCTCAATCATATAAAGGCATAAACACTCAAACAACCTCGGCATGAAACCTTCTCTCTTACTCACACTCCTTTTGTTGTTCTCCGGCTATGCGCTTGCCCAAAAACCAGAGCATCGCTTTATTAAGGAGGAGCAAAATCACATTTATGTAAACGACAGCAGTACACTAACACATTTCCTTGAACAAACTCAGAAATTGGGAGAAGAACCCGTACGCATTGCATTTATTGGAGATTCTCACATACAATCAGGTTGGATGGGAAACCGGATTGAAGGTAGCCTTAAGGCTTACCTACAAGATACTAAGCATGCCGAAAAGCCATTGTTTTTCCCCTACAAGCTTGCCAATACACATGGCGAAAATGGAGTAAGTGTAACTGCAACTTCAGGAAGCTGGACTTCTTGCCGCAACGTATTTCTTAAAAATGAATGTGACTGGGGCCTATGTGGCATGACTGCCAAAAGTGATGACAGATCGGTGGGCTTCACGGTTCATGTAGACGATAAGGCAGCTTTCGACAAGCTCTACTTGTTTCATGCTCGAAGTACTAAATGGGTGCAATGCAAGCCCAAAACAGGCTACATGACTTCCAATAGATATGTTGACAGCTTGCAAGCCACGGAAGTAACATTTAGTAAAGCTATTGTAGAATGCCGTATAGACATTGAAGGATCGCTTAACGACTTTAACCTAAGGGGAATTGCTCTGGCCAATAATGCTCCTACCCTTTCGGTAGGAAGCTTTGGAGTCAATGGAGCTGAAGTAAAATCATTTCTTTATTCTCCCATGCTGGAAAAGGAACTGGCTTTTTTGGCTCCTGACCTGATAATGGTTGCACTAGGTACGAACGACACCTACTCTGCCGACTTCGATGCTTCAACCTTTGAACATCAATTGGACTCTTTACTCCTTCGTGTAAAGCGCAGCAGTCCGAATGCGAGTGTATTACTTACTACTCCACCTGACTGCAAACGCTACCGTAAGTATGCCAATAAAAACAACCTGATAGCTTCTGACATTATCAAGAAACTCGCCATTGAACACAATTGTGCTGTATATGACTGGTTTAACATTATGGGAGGCCTGGGCTCAGTAGACCAGTGGTACAACGCTTCCTTGGCTTCTAAAGACAAGGTGCACTTTACCAAGAAAGGATATGACCTACAGGCTGACTACATGAGTACAGCCTTAATTGAGCAGATAGAGGGCTACAAGCAGTTTTTAAAACTGCAAGCTGCTCAACGACCTCAGAAAAACAATCTGCTTGATAAAGTCATGGCACTTTTTGTATACGATGCTGCGAATCCGCTTCTTTTCACTTCTTATATATTCCTGGCGTTGTTTACCCTATTCTTTGGTTTCTATTTGATTGTATACAAGCAGGTAAAGCACCGAAACATATACCTGCTTCTCTTTAGCCTTTTCTTCTACTATAAGGCTGGTGGCTACTACTTCGTCCTGCTTCTTTTAAGCACCTGTATTGACTTCCTTATTGGAAATCGAATGCATGCTTCAACTAATTCCAAGAGCCGTAAGCGCTGGTTAGTACTTAGTATTAGTACGAACCTATTACTCTTGGGATTCTTTAAATACAGCTACCTGGTAGTGGATGGAATTAATTACGTGTTTCACACCGACCTGGAAGTAATTAATTGGTTCGCGGTAATCAGCAATAACCTCTTCCATACGGGAATGGATACTGCTTCCATATTTCTTCCAATTGGTATCTCGTTTTACACCTTTCAAACACTTAGTTATTCCATTGACATCTATCGTGGCAAGATAGCACCTGTTAAAACCATATGGGACTTCGCCTTCTTCGTAAGCTTTTTCCCACAACTAGTGGCTGGCCCTATTGTGAGAGCAGCCGATTTTGTTCCGCAACTCTACAAGAAATACCAGCTTACCAAAGATGATTTTGTCCGCGCCATATGCCTCATATCCCTGGGAATTGTAAAAAAAGTAATGATCTCAGATTACATAGCCAGCAACTTTGTAGACCGTGTTTTTGAAAACCCCGGCCTTTATACCGGTTTCGAAAACCTTCTGGCTTCATATGGTTATGCCATTCAAATATTTTGCGACTTTTCAGGATACTCAGACATCGCCATTGGGTTAGCGCTTTTACTTGGTTTTCATCTTCCTGCCAATTTTAATGCTCCCTACCTCTCTACTAACATTACTGAGTTCTGGAGAAAATGGCACATCTCACTTTCTTCTTGGCTTAAAGACTACTTGTACATTTCTATGGGCGGAAATAGAAAAGGGAAGCTTAAAACCTACCGCAACCTATTCCTCACCATGTTTCTGGGCGGTTTATGGCATGGTGCTGCCTTCCGTTTCATTCTTTGGGGAGTGCTCCACGGACTGGCCTTGGCAGCTCACAAACTGTGGAAATCTCGTTTTCCTTATAGTCCAAAGGGATTTTGGTACCGAGCGCTTACCTGGCTCATCACCATCCACTTTGTGGTATTCACTTTTGTTTTATTCAGAGCACCTGAATTGAGCACCGTGCAAATGATGTTTAAAAGCATGGTTACCAGCTTTCAATGGAGCGGAATATTTGATGTTCTCAGTGCGCACAAAGCCATTATTTCCGTAATGATTGCTGGATTCTTATTACAAATGATTCCCGATGCTATTCGTGTTCGCACCAGATTTAATGCCGAAAAAGGGATCAAATGGGCAGGTGTGGCAGTGGTACTATTTGCGGTGGTTTTCATAGCCTATCAATTCAATACCGCTGGATCGCAGCCCTTTATTTACTTCCAATTTTAAATATTGATTGTGTTCTTCTGAAACCCCTGCCGTTTTGTTTGTGCAAGTATCAGCGCTACCATTTCATGCCGGGATAGCTGATTGACGGCAGGGAGTTTTGGAGAAAATTTAGAACTGAAGCTTCAAAAAATCAAGCTCAAAGCTCAACTCCAAACTCAAGACCTGGAACTGGGAACTCAAGACTCATAACTCAAGACTTGAAACTAAAAGGTTTTAGCATCTTTGCTCCTAGATGCAATTGCTCGTAGACATTGGTTTCCTGCCGTTTCGATTATTCGACTTGCTCGATATTATTCTGGTAGCCATTATTATCTACGTTCTTTACAAACTGGTAAAGGGCACCATCGCTTTTAATATTTCTATTGGTATTGCTTCTATCTTTTTTATATGGTGGCTGGTTAGAGCCCTTGAAATGCGCCTGGTATCAGGCCTGTTAGGCCAATTTATTGAAGTAGGAGTCATTGCGGTTCTCATTGTATTTCAACAGGAAATAAGGCGTGTACTCTTAATTATTGGCCGCAACACAGTAAGAGCTCAGGAAGGCTCAAGCTGGCGCTCTTTACTCCCCTGGAATTGGGATTTGAAGGACAACAATACCGTAGAAGTGGATGAAATCATTGCGGCTGTAAGAAGAATGTCTGCAGAAAAAACCGGTGCACTTATTGTGATTTCAAGAAACTCTGACCTTAAGAATTTTACCAGCACAGGCGTAGAGATACGAAGCATGGTAAAACGCGATCTGTTGATTACGCTATTCCAGAAAACGGCTCCGCTTCACGATGGTGCAGTTATTATCGCTTCCAATATGGTGGTAGCGGCGTCTTGCATTCTACCAGTAAGTCAGTCGCGCGACCTACCCAGAAAATATGGTACCAGACACCGTGCTTCTATTGGACTTACAGAACAAACCGATGCCATTGCCGTGGTAGTTTCAGAAGAAACAGGCAGCATCTCTTATGCCGCTAATGGCAAGATACACTCTTACATTACTCCGGAAGAGTTGAAAGAAAGTCTAGAAAGATTGTTGCAGCAAATGCCTAAAAAAGCGTCTATTAGCGCAGCCGATCCGCTGAACGAACCATTACCTCGTCCTTGAGAATCGCTCTACCCGCCAAAATTCCAAGAATCATCCCACCAATTGGCAATAAGCAAGCAAGGCCGTAATCGCCCAGGACATCCATGCTGCCCGCAGGCATATCTTTAGCGCTTTCTATAGCAAAAAATATAGCTGCCAAAAGACCGGTATTGAGCAAACCGGAAAAGCGGGCCAACTTCATTTGAAGTGGACGGTTGTTGAACATGAAAATGGTAACCAAGCTCATAACAACCGATAAAATCACCAAAATCAATACGTATACATGACTGGTTTCACCAATAACGGCTCCATCACTTGTCCAGGTGGCTCCTAAAAAATTAACATCAATAACAGAGCCTTCCAACGGCGCAGTATAAAGCGGAAATGCGAGTACCAAACTTGTAAGTACTGCAGAAATCAATAAGTATAGTGATTGAACTCTTTGAATCATGGGTGGAAATTAGCGGGGCAAAGAAACAAAGAAGCGCGCTTTATTAAAAACCTATTTCTTGGTAAGACAAATGAAAAGCTCACTGCCTTGTCTTGGAGGTATAGAATTATAGCAATCGGTGAAATGTTTCAAATTGAAGTGGTCAGAAAAATGCTCTACGTACTCGTCTTTAGTACCACCAAATGGCGGGCCATCGTCACCAAAACTTCTATTGAACATTACTCCCGCCAAGCGCCCATTCTCACTGAGCAATTGATTCATTTTCAAACTATAATCTCTTCTCATCTTTGGGTCCAGGGCACAAAAAAAAGTTTGCTCTACAATGAGGTCATAGTTGCCTTCCAATTCAAAAAAGTCAGCGTGTACCAATGTGAGCTGTTGCTGGTAGGTTGGATAGAACCTACGCTCCAATTGCTCTACCAAAGCCCTGGAAATATCTACCAGGGTAATACTGGTAAACCCGGCTTTTAGCAGGTACTCCGCTTCGTAAGCATTGCCGCAACCAGGAATGAGTATTCTCAGGTTCTTATCTTCTATCTGGTCAAAATACTCTTTCAGTGGAGTAGAGATGGCTCCAATATCCCAACCCGTTTCATCTTTATTGTAGAGGTCACTCCAATAGTCGTCGTTGAATGTCATGCGTGCAATTGCTTATAGTAATAAGTGGCAGAACCCATAATAGGTTCCATAAAAAAGACCTTTAGGGCTTTCGCCCTAAAGGTCTTTTTATTTCTAATGTAATCTCAATCTATTTGTCGGCAGTAAAGCTTGCGCTTAAGTACTCTCTATTCATTCTGGCAATGTTTTCAAGAGAAATACCTTTTGGACATTCTACTTCGCAAGCTCCGGTATTGGTACAGTTACCAAAACCTTCTTTGTCCATTTGTTCTACCATGTTTAGTGCACGGCTCTTAGCTTCTACCTGCCCTTGTGGCAATAGGGCAAACTGTGAAATTTTAGCAGAAACGAACAGCATTGCCGAAGAGTTTTTGCAAGTTGCCACACAGGCACCACAGCCTATACAAGTAGCGGCATCAAAAGCTTTGTCGGCGTCGCTCTTATCAATTGGAATTGCATTGGCATCCTGTGTATTTCCACTGGTATTTACTGATACGTATCCACCAGCATGCTGTACTCTGTCAAAGGCACCACGGTCTACAATCAAATCTTTTACTACGGGAAATGCCGTTGCTCTGAAAGGCTCAATATAAATGGTATCACCATCGTTGAAGCTTCTCATGTGCAATTGACAAGTGGTAATTTGTCTTCCAGGACCATGTGCCTCACCATTAATGAAAAGAGAGCACGCCCCACATATACCTTCACGACAGTCGTGATCAAAGGCTACGGGTTCATCTCCTTTTTCAATCAATTGAGTGTTTAGTACATCAAGCATCTCAAGGAAAGACATATCGGGTGATACATTGTCGATGGCATAGTCCATCATTTTTCCTTTGTCAGCTTCGTTCTTTTGTCGCCAGATTTTGAGATTAAGTTTCATCGTTCTACTTTTTATCTTTACTCAGTAGCTAGTCACTAGTAGGCAGCAACTAGTTCTTATTCTTTTCTATTTCAACTTTTTGAATAAGTGAATTCAGCATTTTACCGACTTCACCTATCAACTTAAACAAGACATGGTCTTCTCTAACCAGGCCCAACATTTTAGCACCAATCGTCTGAGTCTCTAACTCGCAATTAGAACCTCTGGAAACAGTTAGGAAGTAATGAAAGGATTTGTTTCCACTCCTCCCCCAACCTTCCGCAATGTTAGAAGGAATTGAAATGGAGGTCCTTTTCATTTGTTTGCCAATACCATACTGATCATCTAAAGGGAAAGTTTGTACCGTTTTGTACACTTCCACCATGAGCTGCATGGCCCTCTGCCAAACAACAAGATCTTTATATGATTTTATGCTTCCCAATACTGTTTACTATTCACTAACTACTGGCTACTAAAATCCTATTTATAACTTCTCTCTTTTACTTCTATGTTTTGGTAATCAAGGTCTTCGCGGTGCATTTGGGCTTCACTAGGCTGGCCTTTGTATTCCCAGGCAGCTACATACTGAAACTCCGGTCTACGCTGTGCTTCTCCTTCTTCAGTAGCATACTCTTCTCTGAAGTGGCCACCGCATGACTCTTCACGCTCCAAGGCATCTTTGGCAAACAACTCTCCCAGCTCTAGGAAGTCAGCTACTCTACCGGCCTTTGCAAGCTCTTCGTTGTATTCATTCTGCGATCCCGGCACTCTAACATTCTTGTAAAACTCTTCTCGAATTCCCTGAATCTCAGTGATAGCTTCTTTAAGGCCTTTAGCATTTCTGGCCATACCTACTTTATCCCACATTACTTTTCCAAGTTTCTTGTGGAAGTAGTCTACAGACTTGGTTCCATTGTTGTTGATGAAGGCATTGAGTTGGTCTTTTACACCTTTCTCCGCCTCATCAAACTCTTTGGTATTGGTAGGAATAGCTCCTGTTCTAATATCGTGGGCTAGGTAGTCACCTATAGTGTAAGGCAATACAAAGTAACCGTCAGCGAGTCCCTGCATCAAGGCAGAAGCTCCTAGTCGGTTAGCACCATGGTCGGAGAAGTTTGCCTCTCCAATGGCATACAAACCTTCCACAGTGGTCATCAAGTTATAGTCAACCCAAATGCCTCCCATGGTGTAGTGTACCGCCGGGTAAATCATCATTGGGGTTTCATATGGATTCTGATCTACGATTTTCTCGTACATCTGGAACAAGTTGCCATATTTTGACTTCACCACTTCTTTACCCAGCTGTGTTACAAGCGCCTGGTCTTTTTCATTCTTACCATGTATGTGCGCCTGCTCCTTACCGTAGCGCTGTATGGCCGAAGCAAAGTCGAGGTAAACAGCTTCTCCCGTAGCATTAACACCATAACCGGCATCACAACGCTCCTTTGCTGCTCTTGACGCAACATCTCGAGGCACGAGGTTACCAAATGCCGGATAACGTCGTTCCAAATAGTAATCTCTGTCCTCTTCAGCAATTTGAGTTGGTTTCAGGCTACCATTACGGATAGCATCCACATCCTTCTTGTGCTTGGGCACCCATATTCTTCCATCATTTCTCAGCGACTCTGACATGAGGGTGAGCTTTGATTGATGGTCACCAGAAACAGGGATACAAGTAGGGTGTATTTGGGTATAGCATGGATTGGCAAAGAAGGCTCCGCGTCGGTGGGCTTTCCACGCCGCTGAAACATTACTTCCCATAGCATTGGTAGATAGGTAGAATACATTTCCGTAACCACCAGTAGCCAGCACTACGGCATGTCCTGAATGTCTTTCAATTTCACCAGTTACCAGGTTGCGGGCAATAATGCCACGTGCCTTTCCATCTACCAAAACCACATCCATCATTTCATGACGGTTGTACATTTTGATTTTACCTCGGGCAATTTGCCGGTTCATTGCTGAATAACAGCCAAGCAATAATTGTTGACCGGTTTGGCCTTTGGCATAAAAGGTTCTTGACACCAATACACCACCAAAAGAGCGGTTGTCTAACAGACCACCGTAATCTCTGGCAAAAGGAACACCCTGAGCCACACATTGGTCAATAATATTGGCTGATACTTCTGCTAGTCGGTATACATTTTCCTCTCTTGACCGATAGTCTCCCCCCTTCACTGTATCGTAAAACAAGCGATAGGTAGAGTCACCGTCACCCTGGTAGTTTTTGGCAGCATTGATACCACCTTGCGCCGCAATTGAATGCGCACGTCGGGGTGAGTCCTGGTAGCAAAAAGCTTTCACGTTGTAACCCAACTCAGCCAAACTTGCCGCAGCAGAACCACCGGCCAAACCAGTACCTACAACAATTACATCAATAAGACGTTTGTTGGCAGGGTTAACAAGGTTGATTTTATTTTTATGATTGGTCCATTTATCCTTCAATGGGCCTTCAGGAATATTTGAATTTAATACAGTCATTCTCTGTCTCTTTTAGTGGTGAGTAAGGTGATGGAAAAGAGCGATAAAAATGAATCCAGCTGGAATACCAATGGCGTATATTTTTCCAAGTTTCTGGATGAAGGGATAGTACTTTGGATGCCGCACACCAATAGACTGGAAAGCCGATTGGAAACCGTGCAACAAGTGCAAAGCAAGAAATACAAAAGCAAACACATAAATGCCTACTCTCACCGGACTAACAAAATGCTCCACTGTTTCGTGATAATACCTGGTGGGGTCAGCAGGATTAAACTCTACGTACTTGTACACCATTTCAGGAATCCAGAAGTCGTAGAAGTGCACACCTAAGAAGCCAAGAATAGCAAGACCTGAATAAATCATGTTTCTTGACATCCAACTCGCATTAGCGCTGCCTTTGTACATGGCGTATTTTACATTTCTGGCCTTCTTATTTTTCATTTCAAGGTAAAAACCCATAATGAAGTGAAACAACACACCAAAAATCAAGATGGGCTGCATAGCGAACTGTACCAGTGGATTGGTTCCCATAAAATGGGAAAGCTCGTTGAATACATCTTCACTAAAAACGGAAGTGAAGTTGATGGCGAAGTGTTGAAGTAAGAAGATGATGAGAAACAGTGCGGACAGCGCCATGGAGAACTTACGCCCTATGGAACTGCTTAAGGTTTTTTTCAACCAACTCATTGAAGCAAACTTGTTTGAAATTCCCTGCGAAATTAACACAGAGGGCTTTTCATTTCTTGCTACAGATCAGCTTTCCCAGCTGAAAGCTTTGTTTAGAATGAGTCTAAATAAAATTCAGCCAACTTAGGCTCCTTTCCTATTGGCCACGGTATTGGCGCCAAAAGGTGTTAGCTCATAACCATTTGAACCAAGCAAGTCCTTACAACGCTCCTGATGGTCTTGACTTAAGTGAATGTGCTCATACACAATCACTCTGGGCTTCGATCCTGCAGCCATAAACATCCTTATCACCTCATAGTCAAATCCTTCAGTGTCAACCTGTAAAAGGTCAAGCGCTTTAAGATCGTAATGATCAGTAAGTTCATTCACTGTGGTTACGGCTATCTCCTGAGACACAATACCTTCCTTAGGGTCAGGTACATCAGTTCGCCCCTCCTTTTTTAAGTTCTTCGCTACCAAACCGCTCGTAAAAGCTTTCTCGAGCACACTTCGATTAAAGGAAGTAAGACCTGTGGCCCAGCGCTTGTTGGAAAAGCCAATTCGATAAATATTGGCCACTCCTTTTTCAGCACCCAAAGCGGCATTTACGGTATGTACTTCCTGATCTTTAGCATAAAGGCGTTGCAGTTTGCTCTCAAAGATGTCTGGCAAGGGTTCTAGAATCACTCCTTTCCATCCGTCTCTTTTGATGAACTTGTGTACCGGATCATTGGTAAAGCCATCGTTTCCACCTATCTGAATGAATGAGAGTTGACGTCCCAAACCTTTGGAGTAGGTATCAAGAAAGTGCGCCAGGGTATTGGGTTTTGACGCGTAGATCTTTTTGAAATAAAAACCAATTACAGGACTGTTGGCTGCCGATAAGTTGAACATCACCTTTTTATAGGATTGTTTTGCGCTATTCTTTATTGAAGTCCACATATAAGGAGTAAAGATGGTCTGTATCGTAGGGCAACGTTACGGCCAAAATAATTTGTTGCCGGAATGATATAGTGTAATGCCTGTGCACATCAAATTAAAGACATCTTTACTCGCAAGGCCGGTCTTTCTTATCCATTAAGGATACTTTTGCACCCCTTTTTGAAAAATCGCCGTCTAAAACACTGAAAATCAAAACAGAAGAAAGCTGTGCGATGAATCAATACTTAAGGGAGCGTTACGAACATTGACTCAATGAAGAAATACTTCAACCTTTTCGACCTGAAACAAAAAGTAGATTACAAATCGGAAATCCTTTCGGGACTTACCGTGGCGTTGGCTCTTATTCCTGAGGCGGTGGCCTTCTCTTTTATAGCAGGACTTTCTCCTCTTACAGGTTTGTACGCAGCCTTCTCCATGGGGCTTATTACTTCTATTTTGGGAGGTAGACCAGGCATGATATCAGGCGCTACCGGCGCCGTGGCCGTGGTAATTGTAGCACTGGCCAAAACTCACGGTGAAGAGTACATTTTTGCTACAGTGGTGTTGGCTGGTATTATTCAAATAGCCGCAGGACTTCTGAGGCTCGGAAAATTCATTCGTCTCGTTCCGCATCCCGTAATGTTTGGCTTCGTAAACGGTCTGGCTGTAGTCATCTTCATGTCGCAGATAGCTACCTTTAGGGTAGATGCCACAGATCCTAACTCTCCCTGGCTAACTGGTAACAACATGCTCATAATGATTGGTTTGGTATTGCTAACCATGCTCATTATATGGGGACTGCCAAAACTCACCAAGGTTTTCCCTGCATCTCTGGCTGCTATTTTAACGGTTTCGGGTATTGTTATTGGCCTGGACATTGACACCAAAACAGTGGGAGACATGGCCTCTATTGCAGGTGGCTTTCCTGAATTCCATATTCCATTGGTACCCGCCAGCTTTGAGACACTGAAAGTCATTTTCCCATATGCCCTTATCGTGGCCGGTGTAGGTTTAATTGAAAGCTTGCTTACGCTCAACCTAATTGATGAAATAACAGAAACCCGTGGGCATGGCAATAAGGAATGCGTAGCTCAGGGTACTGCCAATGTGGTAACGGGTTTTATATCAGGAATGGGCGGTTGTGCCATGATTGGCCAGAGTCTGATCAATATATCATCAGGCGCACGAGCGAGATTATCCGGCATTATTGCGTCCATTATGCTATTGGTCTTCATCATGTTTGCGGCCGACCTTATTGAGCAACTTCCCATAGCGGCACTTACGGGATTAATGATCATGGTTTCCATAGGCACCTTTGAATGGGCCAGTTTGAAAACCTTCAATAAAATGCCAAAATCAGATGTACTGGTGATTGTATTGGTAGCCTTAATCACTGTATTACTACACAACCTGGCTCTGGCTGTATTAATTGGTGTGGTAATATCAGCACTTGTTTTTGCCTGGGAAAACGCCAAACGCATTAGGGCCAGAAAACATGTAGATGAGAATGGTATTAAGCACTATGAGATTTATGGCCCATTGTTTTTCGGTTCCATATCTGCTTTCAACGATAAGTTTGATGTTCAAAACGACCCGGAAGAGGTTATCATAGATTTTTCTGAAAGCAGGGTAACCGATATGTCGGCCATAGAAGCCCTCAACAAACTCACCGAACGTTATATGAAGGCCGGTAAAAAAGTGCATTTACAACATTTAAGTAAAGACTGTAGGCAACTACTGGCCAATGCCGATAAAATCATTGATGTCAATATCCTTGAAGATCCTACTTACAAGGTATTGGTAAACAAGATTTAGCTTCTCCTGGTCTTTTTATTGCTGTTGGGCATACGCAAATGGCACTTCTCATACGCCAGAAGCCATTATCAGCCTTTTGACTGATAGGCGGTTTCTACCAAAGTGCGAGAATATCGCTTTAACAGCACGCCTTTAATTAAACCGTCGATTTTGTGAACGGCCCAGGCCGTTGTTCGTTCCTTCAGGTCATTATATGCCGTTTCGTAAACTTTAGTTGTCTTAAAATGACCAAACTGTTCTTCTTTAAAAACCTGCAGTTGGCTCTGGTTAAAAGACTTAAACCCTTTTAACTCTCCCCTATATACTTCCAGAAATTCAAAGCAGTCGCTTTCTTCCTTCCAGTCTGACAGACGGTTCGGGTCAATCCTTATGAGTCCTGAAAACCAGTCAAACTTCTTATTCAAGGGAAAGTTACCCTTCCAGTCTTCAAACCCCATATCTCTTGTGGGGCTTACAACTCTAATAGACCTGACAATGAACTCTTCATTCAGAATTTCTGAAGTTACCACATACTTCCGCCACAGTGCCGTAAAAAACACATCTGAAGTGGGGCGCTCAGCTGGAAACTCATTGAAGTAATCTTCCAACAAGTATTGGTCAATAGCCAATCGCTCCCCATTATAAATGAAGATGTCTTTTATCTGTTGGGTCATTGATTGCTATGCCTATTTAAGTCAAGTATCAATTGGACAGAACCAATTCAAAGGCAGGTTCAAGATACTTGCCACCTATTATCAAGCTCCCTTTCATCCAGTAGCCACTCCCATTTAACCTTGTCAAATCATTGCTATCCACCCAGTCAGCACCAATGCTTGGGTAAGTAGTTACTCCCCGTTGTTTTTCGCGAGATTCATTAGTGGTATAGCTGTACTCTCGCTGGTTTTCTTCTATCATCAACCATTCAAAAGCTACAAATAAGCCTTCTTGAGGAAATGTAAGCGACAGCTCAGATACATCAACCTCGGTAACGTGCTTTCCTCTTCGGGCAGTTCCTATAATATTCTCATGGCACAGATACTCACCTGGCTCACCGTCTTCGTTTACTTTATACAACCTTATATTAAACTTGGCTTCCTTTATACTACTCCTCGTAAGCACTTTCACGGTCTTTATCAACGGAGTGCGCTGATAGGCCGTATCCGGCTTAAAGAGCCGGGCAGCAATCCGTGGCGACTTGCCACACCCATATCCACTGGGAAGCTTCTTGTGCACTCCGCCCACTATCAATTCCCGATGAATGCGCTTCTTTTCTATGCTAACTTCGGCAAGTGACATTACATGGGGCTGCAACGCTACTTTATCAGTAATCATACTTGCCTGTATGGTTATGCTACTATAGCCTACCGCCGAAAATATCAGCTCATCATCATCAGAAAGCCCACTTAGAGAAAAGTTGCCGTCTATGTCAGCACTTGTACCGAGTGTTTTACCCTTTACCTTTATGTTGACGTAAGGAATGCCTTCATTGGTTTGACCATTTACCACTCGTGATTCAACTTGCATTTCGCCTGTACCTGAAACCAGTAGCAGACAAAACAATAACATTGTAGTTTTCATAGGAACGCGTTGGGAGGCCGTTAAGATACAATTACCTACTTAACCAAAGCTTATTTATGAAGAGGCATGGCCACGGTAAATGAATAGTGCTCCTTTGCTCTGCCATTATTCCACTCTCGGCATCCGGCTTAATTTTAAGTCATAAGAAGATTTTTCGCTTATTTGCCAACTACATCTCATTAAGAAGCCACACTTGCACAGGTTACAAAAGTGTATACTTTTCACACTATCGTTACTCTTAAGCCCGGCCATACTATGCGCACAACAGGAGCTAATTGATCAAATTGAAACCTGGCACCAACCAAGGGCACATTATCTAGACTCGGTTTACCAAAACTTTAAAAACCCAAGCTCTAATGAGCAAAAGCTAGATGCCGCTATACAGCTATTCAGGCTGTTTAGGGTGAAAGAAGATAAGCTTGAGAAGCAGGCCCAAAAACTGAATGTAAGCCCTGAAGAGATCAAGAGCTGGGAGCGTCTATTCACTGATTACATTGAAACTCAGCTTGAAAAACCTGAATACCGGCACCGAAGACTGGAATACGAAATGCGCAGCATCTACAGCCACGATGACGTAATGCAATTGAAAAACAGGTTGCAGGAAGAGCGTAGTAAAGACGCCCGTCTTGATAGCACCCTGCAAGCCATCTGGCTCATAAGAAAGCAGTTTTACCTGAAAAAGGAAGGCGATGATCAAAAGGTGAAGCCCCTGATGCATTTGGCGCTGAAAAACGTACCCAAATCGACTGATAACTTGTTTTTGGTAAGCACCATTTGTAAATGGATTGGCGATGACCATTACCACAGCCGTCAGCTAGACTCGGCTCAGTACTATTACCAAATAGCAGCCGAGGTGTATTACAAGGACCGCAGCAGAAAGATGATTTACCAGCCCTATTATGGTATACATTTTAGAACAGAAGTCATCGTAAGCGTATTGATGAACCTTGGCCTGGTAAACGAGCGTAAAGGCAACCTGCTACGTGCCAGTGTTTGCTATGAAGATGCCAATAAAATCTACCGCAATAAAAACGCTGAGGGCATACAATGGAGCAGCATGCGACTCATGAACGCCTTCTTTGACATGGGTGATAGTGCAAGTGCCGTAGCCCAACTAAGGCAATTAGCCAATGTGCATTTGGTTACGCTTAAAGCTCGCAAGCGTTATTCACCCAGGTTTATGGCCAGCATACTGGCAGAACTGAACCTTCATGAGTTAAATGCCAATGTTCAATTGCTGGATTCAATGCTTGCTGTTGAGTTGGATTATTTATATGCGGAGAAACCTATTGAAAGCCATAGCGACCAGGATAAAGTAGACGAACGAAGTATCTACTACAGAGCTTCATTGTGTCATTACAATCTATTGATTCACAAAATGGGCTATGGTCATCCTGAAAGCAGATACCAGCTTGAAGAATTAGAGTATCTGGTGAACACTTATCAGCAAGAATCTAATAAAAGCACAAAGGGTTTCACTCAAGCCTTGGCGATGAGAAGCATACTTCTAGCCTGGCAGGTGAGCAACTCTAAGGGAAGCGCTTCGGCCGAATCTTTCAATAAACTTCTTGACATCTTTAGCAGCACTGAAGAACTGAATAGTGAAGAAACCCAAGCTCTCCAACAAGCTATCTGGGTAATGAACCTGAGCAACTATCACGAACAGGAACTGCAACTACTCAAAATATTGGAACCTGTTGTTGCGAATAGTGCACACAGAGTGAGCCTAAAACATGTTTACCGTCAATTAGCCCAAGTACATGCACATCTGGGCAATTTTCAAGAAGCTGTTGCTTATAGGAATAAGCATGATAAGCTGGCTGCTCAAATGCAAAGCATTCAACAATATGAGTCATTGGCTGCACTTCACAAAAAGCTGGAAGTAGCCAAAGCCAAGAGCGAGCAAATGCAATTGCAAATGGAGAATAGTGAGCTTAAAGCGCGTAGACAAAGGCTCACACTCACAATTGCGGCACTATCCATAATCCTGCTACTCGGTGCTGGCCTTTTTTGGGCCAACAAACGACGTATTGAAGCACGAAAAAGGCAGTTAGAAGCCGAAAACCAATTACTGGAAGCAGGATTAAAAAGTGAAGAAGAAAAGGTGCGACTGGCATCCATGGAGATTCTCAAAAGCAATCAGTCCTTTAGCCAACTCATTACCGATGTAGAGAACCTAAAAGGTGATCTAAGCCCCGAAAATCGCAAGAAAGTACTTGGCCTACTCATCAACTACAAAACCAAAACTCAGGACGATATCTGGCAGCAGTTCAACCTGCAATTCCAAAGCCACTACCAAAGCTTTTACCAAAACCTGCGTGCCCAATTTCCCGGCCTCACCGAAAACGAGCAACGACTCTGCGCCATGCACCTAAGCGACCTAAGCAACAAAGAAATCAACGCCATCACAGGCCAAAAGCTGAGCAGCATCCACACTATGAAAAGCAAAGTTCGCAAGAAACTAGGCGTTGAGAATGATGATGAAATGAAGGCCATTTTGAAGAACCTAAGCCCAGAATCTTAGCACGTGCCACCCCAGTTGTCAATGGTCATTTCGTTTTAATAGAAGTTGGTTCAAGCTGGCAACCTGGACTCAGTGCGTGTCTGAACGACCCCGATGTATCGGGGAGAGAGTTTACTGAGTCCTAGCGTTTTTGTTTACTTTTTTGGCAATGCAAAATGCTCCGCATTCATGAACTCCTTTGGGAACTGATCTTACCGTGAATAAAAGTAAAAGCCCTAGCGGCTTGAGCGGAAACACGCCACTACCCCAAACAGCTGAAAACAAGCAACTTAACCTTTCCGGAAAGGTATTAGAAAGGTCTACCTGACCGGCGTTAAGGCTTTGGAAAGCCTCAGAAATTGCCTAAGGTTTAGCACACATCTATTCTTGGCCCATCAAATATTCAGTCATGAAAAAGTTGAGCCATGCAAGCCCTAGCCGACCTCAAGAAAAAGACAATACCCTTAGCGAGTTAAAGGAAAAGCTGGACTTGCAAAACAGCGCGATTAAGAAGCTCAACGATTTGTTGGTGAAACCTAAGAAGGCTTTGATTTGGTTGAGCATTCTGTGCTTAGGCACTCAGGCCTTTGCTCAATCCGTTACCATGACTTGGGTAGATGGCGAAAAGACCGCAAACGAAGCAGGAGTATATGGGACTATCGGCTTAGAACCCAGCGATGTAAGTCCTGGCTCTAGAACACATGCGGCAACGGTAAAAAGTGGCAATGACCTCTGGCTATTCGGTGGTGAAGGTTTTGACAAAAACGGAAATGAAGGTTACTTAAGCGACTTATGGAAGTGGGATGGTGTGAACTGGATTTTGATAACGGGACATCAAACCCGCAATGAAGATGGGGTATATGGAACAAAGGGGACCGCTTCAAGCAACAACCATCCAGGGGGGCGCCGGGCGGCCCAGTGTTGGGTAGATGCAAGTGGAGATTTCTGGCTATTTGGTGGCTATGGTAAAGCCAAGGCCACTCACTCAGGCTACTTAAATGATTTGTGGAAATGGGATGGCACCAACTGGACCTGGATTTCAGGCAGCGATACAGCCGATCATTATAGTATTTATGGCACGAGGGGGACAACAAGCAGCACTTCCATTCCAGGAGCCAGAGAAAAGGCCTTCTCTTATATGGACGGTAGTGGCAACTTTTGGGTTTTTGGTGGCTTTGGCTGGGCGGGCAACAATATACTTTCTACGAGGGCTGGTGGCCTCAACGACCTATGGAAATGGGACGGAAGTAACTGGACTTGGATGCATGGCCATTTTATTACTTATGACCTGGGAGTTTATGGTACCAGAAGTGTTACAACCAGCAGCGACTATCCACGTTCACGACATGATGGTGCCTGTTGGACTGACACAGCTGGTAACTTTTGGATTTTTGGCGGAGAAAGCAATCTCGGCTATCACCTCAATGACTTATGGAAATGGGATGGTACCAATTGGACATGGATATTGGGCAGTACCAGCACCAATAGAAGCGGCACCTACAATACCCAGGGCATTCATACTCCGGGTAATTATCCGGGTTCTAGAAAAGGCTGTTCGGCAACAGCCTTATCCACTGGTGAAGTGTTGTTATTTGGGGGCGAAGGCTACGCCGCTTATGGTGGTAGAGGGCTACTCAACGATTTATGGATTTGGGACGGAGGTATTAAATGGATTTGGCTGAGTGGAGCAGACCACATTGACGATACAGGCAATTTTGGCACCAAAGGAGCAAGCAACGCCACCAACCTGCCCATGTCCAAAATGCGATTCAGTACCTGGGCAGATGCAAACGACAATTTCTGGGTATTTGGGGGCTATGGCAAAATCACCATCACTGGGTCACCCGCAGACAAAAACATTCTCTGGAAATGGAACGGATCGCAGTGGAGCTGGATTGCAGGCTCTAAAGAGAAGAATGTGGCGGGGCTTTATGCCACATCAAGTGAACTAAGTAGTAGAAAGCCAGGGGCAAGGAAGGCTCATTCACTGTGTACTGATAGTGACGGAAACGTATGGATGTATGGCGGAGAAGGTTATGACAAAAATGGCAATGAAGGCCATTTGGGAGACCTATGGAAAAAAGACGCTCAAACGGGTTACTGGACTTGTCTGAAAGGAAGTGATGAAAGAAACCCATTGGCAGTATATGGAACCCAAGGCAATGCCAATAGTAACAATACACCCGGCCAAAGAGAAGGGGCTATTATATGGGCACATTCGGGTGAAATCTGGCTCTTTGGAGGTAAATACGAAGCCAGTGGCACCGACCATCTTTTAAACGACCTGTGGCAGTGGAATGGTAACAATTGGAAATGGGTAGCTGGCAGCTCTTCTAGCAATGCTTCGGGCATTTATTCAGGAGGATCAAGCGCACCTGGTGCACGAATAGGCTCGGCAGGTTGGGTTGACAATAGCAATAAGCTATGGCTATTTGGTGGCTATGGATATGACAAAAACGGTGATTTGGGTAGGCTGAACGACTTATGGAAATACAATGGCTCTAACTGGGTATTGAAAAAAGGAGCCGATGTGAAAAATGCAGCTACAACATACGGAACTAAGGGAGTAAGCACTTCTACCAGTACACCCGGAGGTAGAAATGGTACTAGTTATTGGAAAGACACCGACGGCAACTTCTGGCTACTTGGTGGAGACGGAAATGATGCCAATGGCAACTACGGGTCATTTAATGATGTGTGGAAGTGGGACGGCACCAACTGGACTTGGATGCTGGGCAGTGGAACCCGAAATGCAAGTGGTGTTTATGGCGACCAATACGAACCCACTTCAAGCAATTTACCTGGGGCTCGTAAGGCAGCGCTAAGTTGGCAAGATGATAAGGGCTTTATTTGGGTTTTAGGTGGCTATGGTTATGATCAAAATGGCGATGTTGGCCGTTTAAATGATGTTTGGGTGCACAACGGCAGCAACTGGACATGGCTTAAAGGTGCCAACACGAGAAATGCCAATGCCACTTACAATACGCAAAACAGCAGCAATTTCGGCTCAATAATTGGTGCTCGCTCTGCCGGGGCGGCATTTGAGCTAAACAACACAGTTTACATTCTAGGAGGGGTTTCAAGGGATGAAAACGGAAATACGGGCTCCTTTAACGACCTCTGGAAAATAGAGTCAAACTATAGTATTGAAAAGAATAAGAATAACAAGGTGAGCTATCAGGAGTTGAGCATTTGGGCAAGCCAAAGCTCTGGGAATGCCCTGCAGAACGCTGGCGACAGAGTTGAGATCACCTCAGTTGTAAAAGAAATGACCGAAGTGAGTACCAACTTACCACCTAATTCCAACCTTGCCTTTCGATACGACAAGAAATGGACATTATCAAAGAATGACCTCAACTCAAATGGTGGCACCATCAACTTGAGTTTTGATCTAGGGAGCGCCTTATCGTCAGATTATTCTTATTACCTCCTAGAACGTAGCGGCACAACCGGAGCCTTCAGCACCATCAATAATCTTAACTACAGATTAGATGGAAACCGAGTAATTTTTACCTGCGACCTTAGCCAAATCAATACAGGGTATCAATATTCCATTGGTCGCTCAAGCACAGGTTCAGGTTACGCCCTCAATTTTGACAAGAGTACTCTTAAGGATTACGTAGGCTTATCGCTAAATCAAAGTCCTCACTCTGCTTTTACGATTGAATGTTGGTTTAAAACAGACGCCATTGGATCCAAACAGGTACTAGTTGCTCAAAATGATGGAATAGGTGATGGGAGGCCACTACTTCGAATAGACGCAAATGGTGCTATCACAACAAAGCTGGGCAATGTTTCCACCACCAGTTTAAACCGAGTCGTAGCCAACAAATGGTACCACGTGGCATTGGTTTACGATGGCTTTTTCGTCTCCTTATACCTCAATGGGAAGCCCGAATTTCAATTCGTAAATGTGTCGGGTGAATTGGCTACAGGAGATTGGATTCTGGGAACCACGAAAAGCGGAGCTGACGGTTTTGATGGAGAGCTGGATGAACTGCGAGTTTGGAATGATGAGCGAACCCTGACAGAGATTATTGACAACATGCACCATCCGCTAAAAGGTGATGAAAGCAACCTAACGGCCTATTACAAATTCGATCAACATGAAAGCATGATACTGCCTGATGTCTCACAAAATGCTAATAGAGGCGTCTTGCTGTTTTTTTCGCTTACAGGTACGAATTCAAATTGGGTAACTTCTACTTGCCCCGTAGTTGATAGGCTTAGTGCCAAAAATCTAGCTGGGGCTGGGAATTGTATCGATTTTGATGGAACAGACGATTACATTAAACTCACCGACCTAAAGCTCAATCCGGATAATGGCAACGGTTTTACGGCTGAAGCCTGGATTTACCATCAACCCTCCGGTACATCACTCGATCATATTTTCAGCCAGGAAAACGGAACGGGTAATGGTCGCACCCTATTGTGGATTGAAAGCAACGGCAAACTGGCCTCTTTTCTCAACGCCCAATACAATGCAGGAAGTGTTCTGGTGCCTTCAGATGAATGGACGCATATTGCCTTAAGCTATAACGGCACCCAAGCCAAAATCTATGTAAATGGAATACTGGATGTAAGCTTTACGGAAGGGGCGGAATCGGCAGACGGCTCCTGGATTTTAGCCGCCCGAAACAACGGCACCACCACTTTTGAAGGCAAAATTGATGACGTGCGTATATGGAGTGATGAAAGAACGCAAACCGAAATTCAGGACAATATGTACGCCACCCTAACGGGTGACGAGGGCAATCTGGAGGCTTTCTATGATTTCAATAGCGAAAGCGGACTCACACTAAGTGATAAAACCAGTAACAGTTATGATGGGACACTCAATAACATGTCTTCGTGGCAATGGTATTCAGCCACCGACCGTGAGCCCTTTAAAACGGTAAGGGCCGGAGCTCATTCATCAAACAACACCTGGAAAGGTGGAACAGCCCCATCAACATCCACCGATAAGCTGGCGGTGTTTCATGATCTAAACTTAAGCTCTACCGCTACCTATTCGCGTCTACACGTCAACTCAGGGAAAACCGTAACTACAGACGCTGACATCACCGTAACAGGAGAAGTAATTGTAAACGGAACGGCCAATGGATTGAGTAAAGTGATTCTTAACGGAAGTTCAAAGCAGTCATTAGGCGGTTCGGGTTCATTACGCAACCTTGAGGTAAACAACGGAAACGATGTAAGCCTTGAAGGAGATCTGTCTATCACAGGATCGCTCACCCTAACCAGTGGAGACATAGAAGTAAATGATCGCACACTCACTATTTCAGAATTCTTGTTTGGTGGAAGTGCCAGCTCCTATCTCAAAATCAACGGAAGCGGCGTAGTAAAAACTACGGTCGGTTCAAGTCCGGTTACCTTGCCTATTGGCAGAAACCCCTATTTACCCATATTGATAGACGATGGTGGCAACGCTGAATTCACTGTAGGCGTAGCAGAAAAAGTATATGATAACCCACTAACCCAGGCCAATGAACAGACCACCTTGGTAATAACTGAAACCTGGAGCATACAGGCTTCAAGCGCCGTTGATGATGTAAACGTGACCCTTCAATGGGATGCGGCTCAGGAAGCTTCGGGTTTTAACAGAAGTCAGGTGCATTTAGCCTATTGGGAAAGCGGAGTTTCAAGCTTATGGAACCCAAGCTCACAAGGAGTTGCCAACGGTTCAGGGCCATACACTCTGTCGCGGACCATTGACTTCACTACCAACCCGTACTATTTGGGCGTGGGCAGTAGTGGCTCATTATTACCTGTTGAGCTGAGTTATTTTAACGTGGAATGGCTTGCTTCGACTCCGCTCAGCAACCCAATTCCGCTCAGCAACCCAATGAGTAAGGACACAGAGCAAAGTCGAAGCAATCCAATGAGTAAGGACACTGAGCGGAGTCGAAGTGACCTTACAAAGAGTGCCCTATTGACGTGGACCACAGCATCAGAAACCAACAACAGCCATTTTGAAATACAACGGGCTTTTGGCACCTTGAGCGGAGCTGAAGGATGGGAAAGCATTGAACAAGTGCAAGGCCAAGGAACAAGCCACTCCTCTACTAACTATTCATTCGAAGACCAACTAGAAACTAAAAGCTCCTCACTACAAACTATCTACTACCGCCTCAAACAAGTAGACTACAGCGGCCAATTTGAGTACAGTCCTGTAAGAACTCTATCGTTGACTGAGCAGAGTCGAAGTCAAAACTTCTCGGTATATCCGAACCCTGCCCAACACTTTATCTACTTCTCAGAGTCAGTAGACTTTAGGTTATATAATCTCCAGGGCGAAGTATTAATTACGGGCAGTGATCAGCGAGTAAATACATCTTCATTGCCATCAGGGTACTACATGCTCGAAACAATGCTCAACGACCAGCCAAAGATGACCAAGGTTTTGGTTCAATAGCCAAAGTACTCTAGGACATCTTGATGGCTTAACTGTTGTAGCTATGTGCTCATCAGGATATTGATAGCATTCATTTGAAACTACGGTACTTAGGGGCAGTGCTTGGCAAAGAACTGTTTTCTTTGCGTGGTGCAGAAGTTTTGGGTTTTAGCCTTATTGCTTGGTTTTGTGCAACTTGGTTTAGCACAACGGTTTTCTTTTTCAGAGTACTCTATTGCACAGGGACTTAGCAGCCCTAACGTAACATGCTTTGCTAAAGATCAATACGGATTTACCTGGATAGGTACTGATAATGGACTGAACCGTTTTGATGGCACCCAGGTACAAGTGTACTCTATTAATGATGGCTTACCCAATAGCCATATCACACATTTGTGCCAAGTAGACGACGCCCTAGTGGGCTCCACTATTGAAGGGCATCTCTTTAAAGTGGTAGATAAAAAGGTTGAATTATTAAAGGCAGATGCCAGCGAGATTTCTGAAGTATTTGAACTGAAATACAGAAATGATACACTTTGGATTGCCGCCATGAAAGGAGTTTATACATGGGTTGAACAGTCGTTGGAAAGACTACCCTACTTTAAAAACCAGGATTCGATAGCCGTTTCGGGTATTCAATTTGATGGTGCGGGAACGCTATATGCGGGCACACATCATTACGGCATTTTTAAAAGAGTAGGCAATGCACGTTTCAACCGAATACCTATGCCGGATATCAGAGGGGTATTGGATTTTACAGTCCTGCCACGGGGCCAACTTTACATTGGTGGTCACTACTTCCTTATTTCATATCGTGATTCCATGCTTCAGCAATACCGACCTTTTAATCAGTTGGATCGCAATTGGTCAAGCAGGCTGTGTTTTGATAGGCATGACGGTATTTGGATAGGCTCTGACGAATCAGGCCTTTACCATTACAGCATAAGCGAGGACAAACTCATGCATTTCGGCGAGGCGCAGGGACTGGGTTCAAGAACCATCAAGGCCTTGTTTTTGGATGACCAAGGAGTGCTGTGGATAGGTACCCAAGGCAAAGGCTTTGTTCGATTGTTTTCCAGTCGTCTTCAACTACATACCGACTTTGAAGATGACAACATTATTGGCCTGCACAAACTCAGGGATGGCAGCATTTGGGCTTCATCGCTTACTGGAGAGCTTTTTCAATACGTTGAAGGCATTAAGACGGGCAATCACAAAAGGCGCTCCTATGCAGTGGACGCGGAATACGATTACTTCAGAAACCTTGAGTACGGCCACCAATACGCCGATAAAGCCGCGTTTGCGAACCGAAATGCCCAGATCCCCAAGCCAGATTACACGGTTTGGACAATGGAAGGCGATGAACGAAGGTTGTGGGTAGGGATGAATTACGCCCTTTTCAAGAAAGAATCGGGTGAATTAGAATTCTACAATCGCGATTCAACTGATTTTCCATCGGATGTGATTTACAGCCTTCATCAAAAGCAAGACTCCTTATGGGTGGGACTGGAAGTGGGTGCCGCTTGCATGGTAGGCAGCCGTATGGTATGGCGTCATAAATCGGCTGATAGTTTAAAGAACTCCACCAAGATCATATTTCAAGACTCAAAAGGCCGGGTTTGGCTCGGGGGAAATAAGCATGGCCTGTTCCAAAAAAAGGGAGAAAAAGTGCTGCCCGCCATTCCAGATGACAAGTGGCGAAATGTTCACATAACCGACATTTTGGAAGATGATGAGGGTAGAATTTGGGTGTCGTCCAACAAACATGGCATTGCCATTTTACAGAATAACGTCTGGTACTACATGAATGAAGACCAAGGTTTGCCTTCAGGCAAGGTAATGTCAATGGCCATGTATAAGGACCGTCTTGTTGTGGGTACTGATCAGGGGATATATGAAACCAACATTAGTGGTTCTGATTTCGAAGCTTATCGCTTTTTTCAGGTGGATGGCTCAGGGCTGTTTAGCTACCCTTGCAACAGAAATGCAGCCCAGGTAGATCATAAGGGAATATTTTGGATTGGGACCACCTCAGGCGTTTTGCAGTACGAACCAGATTCAGACGGACGAAAGGAATACGCACCGAGCCCATATCTAATTGGTGCACAACTACTTTACGCTTCTACGCCACTAGATTCTTTTGTGAATCATAAAGACAATATGGTCATCCCATATTCTCAAAACAGCGTTCGATTTAAGATAGGCTCCGTTTACTTCTTAGATCAGAAAAATATAGAGTATAGCTATAAACTGGTGGGAGGAGCGCGAGGTTGGTCGGATGCCAACAGATCAACCGATATCACCTTCAATAACCTTTCACCAGGCAACTATAGTCTCAGGCTACGCGGGCGAGACAAGTGTGGAAATTGGAGCGAATCGCGCCAACTTCTAGAGTTTGCAATAGAAACTCCATTTTGGTTAAGTAAGTGGTTCTATGCTGTAATGTCGGCACTACTACTAAGCTCAGTGATTGGAGCAATTAGGTGGCGTACCCAAAGGCTCAACCAACGAAACAGAGAGCTGGAAGACTATGCCGCGGCTCGTACCCGCGAAGTGAAAGAACAGAACCTACTGTTGGAAGACCAGTACCGCGAAAAAGAAGCCCTGTTGCAGGAAGTACATCACAGAGTAAAGAACAACCTGCAAATTATCATCAGCCTGCTTAGACTACAATTGCGAAGAGTTAGCGATGATACCAGCCAGGAAGTATTGAACCAAAGTATTGGCCGTATCAAAACCATGAGTCTAATTCATCAGAGTTTGTATCAAACTGATAATCTGGCCAAAACCAATTTCAAAACCTACCTAAAAGAGCTAATGGGTCATATCATGTCAAATTTTGAAGAAGTATCGCAAATAGAATACATACTTGAAGGCGATGATATAGAGCTGGGTACTGAGACTGCTATTCCACTGGCCTTAATTGCCCATGAGTGGGTGAACAATATCTACAAGCATGCTTTTCCCTCAAAAAAAGGACTGATAGGCATACATCTTATCAAGCAAGGTGATGCCATGAAAATGGAAATTACCGACAATGGCATAGGCATAAGCAAGGACGAATTTATGGCTTCAAAAAGCTCATTAGGTGCCAAGATTATCAGAACACTTTCCAGTCAATTGAATGCTGAATTAGAGATTGAAAGGAGATTAGAAGGGGGTACCGCCCTCACGCTCAATTTGATGATAAAAGCCTGATTATGAATATACTCATAGTAGAAGATGAATTATTGATAGCTGAAGACATCAGCGAAATGTTGGAAGAGATTGGGCACAAAACCTTCGCTATATGCAAAAGCGCTACCGAAGTGGCAAAAGCACTTGAGCTGGGTAAACCCGATTTGGCTTTGCTCGACATTCGTATTTATGGTGATGTAGATGGTGTTGAAGTAGGAAGGCACCTGCAGGATCAACACCAAATTCCCGGAGTATTTCTCACTTCCCACAGTGACAAGGCAATTGTTGATCGTGCGCTGAAAAACAACCCCTTAGGGTATTTAGTAAAGCCCGTGAAGCAAGGCGATTTGTTTGTAAGTCTGCAAATGGCCGAACGGCAAATTAATGAACAGAAGAAAACCGAGGCACCCAGTATTTCAATAAAGTTAAATGGGCTCATGCGAAAGGTGAATGTTTACGACATCACCCATCTCGAAAGCGACAATAACTACACCCATCTGCACATAAATGGTGAGCGCTATACCACCAGTAAGGTGTTAAAGCTTTGGTTGCAAGAACCTGAACTTTCACACTTTGTTAGGGTGCACCGCAGCTACGCAGTAAACCCTGAAAGGATTGACGGGGTTAATGCCCGGCAGGTAAATTTGGGGCAAATCGTTTTACCAATTGGCCGAAAGTACAAGGCCGAAATAGACGACATCTTGAATCAGTAATTGGTCCTGGCCAATTCCCGCCAAAGTGGAATTTCTTCCCAACATTAAACAAGGGCTTAGGATGTCTCAAGAGTAGGTCTTGGGCCCCTTACTCAAAAAAATGGTCGTCTACTCAATACATTACGTATCGTGGTCGGAATGCTGAATTTTCGATGCCAAATAAAATTTCTTGGTGATGAATCGAATAGCTTTATTTCTTGGCTCATTGCTCTTATGCAGCAGCGTGCTCTATTCTCAAACCCTACCCACAGGCATAGTAATGCAGTCCATTGATGGAGGAAGCTTCACTATGGGTAGCAACAACCTCATTGGTTCACCTGATCAAAAGACAGCCGCCCCTGAGCATGAAGTCACGCTTAGCGATTTTACCATCAGCGAAGCCGAGATTACCAATGCCCAATACCTGGAGTTTTTGAATGCCGCTCTGGCTGATGGATTAGTTGAAGTAAACGTGGGCACACAAGGCCCTGACAAAGATGCCCGATTGGTACAGGGAACTTCTACTTCTTCGTACGCTGGAAAAACATTGTACAACCTTGATGGAATAAGGGTTTTGAAGGACCACGATGATGACGATGCAGACGGAGACCCATTCACAGGTGATGTTGAGCCCGAAAATCCTTTAAACATTGCCTACATAGGTTATGATGAAACGGGCAATAAGTTTTATCTAAAAGACCCCTTCAATGCCGACGACTTTGACTGGAAAGCCCTTTGTGACTACCAGGATTATGGAACTACGAAAGGGAGCAGATTGCCCGATATTCTCAATGATTTTGACGACTGGGCCGGAGCAGGTGCCAATCTGGGCGATGAGTTACAGGGCTGGACGGCCGCTGATCCATCAAAGGCAAGCAACTTGTCTGATAAAAACGAGGTTTCAGGCTGGCCGGTAACCTTTGTTAGATGGTGGGGTGCCTGGGCTTTTGCAAACTATTATGGTCTTAGCCTGCCTACCGAAGCCCAATGGGAGTACGTTGCCAAAGCCGGTCAAAACTTTACATATGCTGTATATGACGGCCAAACGGTAAGCGATGCCAACTGGAATCAAGCGCAATTGAAAGTAGCCACACACCATGTAAGAGCCGCCAAAAGTGGAAAAGCCAACCCATTTGGTTGTTACAACCTGGCTGGGAATGCCTGGGAGTGGATTGCAGATAACTATGTAGCCCCATACAACACAGAGGCCGCAACCGATCCACTTATTGAAGAAGCTAACTCAACAGTAAGATGTTGGCGCGGTGGTTCATGGAACTATCACGAAGCTACTCTACAATCGGCCATGCGCTTTTTTGATGAAGAAGACCGCGGAAACGACCATTTCGGTTTTAGGATAGCCGGAAGCCCCACCGGCACAGGCCTCCACGAAAAGGCTCAAAACATCAACATATATTCAAACCCCGCCAACCAAATGATACACCTTGCCGGGCAGGTGGTTGAGGAGTATAGGCTGTTCAACCAACTGGGTCAGGAGGTGACCAGTGGCAATGGGCAGTCAATAGATGTGTCTGCCTTACCTATAGGCTCGTACATACTACAGGTGTATGATGGGCAGCAAACCACAGCCATAAGAATCTCTATTTTAAGGTAAATAGCTGCAAATCTTCAATATTGGTAGCCAAGTTGGCTACCAATATTGATATCCGTATCGGCACAAGGTTAACGTCCTTCACTGTCCTGCTGATACCAATCATCTACCATTCACTTTTTGTGAATTGTTTTAGCAAAAGCTTCATGGCTAAATAGTGGGTGTTGCTACGAAAAACGATCTAAAATGCCATTCTTCTGTGTTTCGGCAATTTCTCTTTTTTAGTGAAGGCCTGATGGTTCCCCACCTTATCAGCACTGCGCAGTTCGGCTAGTAGTTCACTCAAAAAACGTGTCGTTTGCACAGTTTTTTTCTCCTAAAAAGCTGAGCTCGTCAAGTTAGTAGGCCTTAAAGGCCAAACTATGTCACTTCGATTATTGCTGGTTATTGTTCTTGTGCATTCTTGCTATTTCTCAAAAGCGCAAACATCTACATCTTTAGGTGGTCTTACGGCTTTTACCGGTACTAGTAACTATTCAAAAAATATTGGTTCAACTGGTAACATAATAACTCCAGTAAACAGCTCTCAGTACATTATTTTCCATGAAAGCATACAAACCAGTGCCAATGGAACCGCCATTGTAGCCACTTTTTCCGGTAAAAATGTTACGGCTCTGGGTTCAGGCGTTTCTTTAGGGCCAATGTTGGGCAAACGATGTGTGAGACTCGATGATAATATTGTTGTCTTTTGCTTTACAGATCAAAGTAACAAAACCATATATCTACAGGTTGGCACGGTATCTGGAACAGGTAGCTCAGCAACTGTTACTTTAGGCACTAAGCTCACCACCTCTCACAAAACCAGCTACTTTGCCATAACCCCTTTGAGCAAGACACAGTTTTTATTGGCTTGGGAAGATGATCTAACCAATGATATAGGCAAAGTGGTAGTGGGTAGTATTTCAGGAACGGGTTCTTCAGCCTCGGTTAGTCTGCATACGTCTCAGGTTTTTGAAAACAACGACATAAAAAGGCTTTCTATAGATACTCTTAGTTCACAAAAGTTTGTGATAGCCTATTGTGATGATGACAATGATAATGGCGAGTGCATAGTTGGTACGGTAAGTGGTAATTCAATTTCCATAAACGCATCATCAGAAACGATACTCTATTCATCAAGTGAAGTTGTGGGTATATCGGCTATGGCCATTTCATCAGAGCAATTTGTCGTTAGTTATGGAGAAGGAGCCTCAAGTGGTCTTGGAAAAGCCAGGATTGGTACAGTAAGTGGAACTACAATTACTTTAAGTTCTTCAACTTACTCATTTACATCAAGTAGCGTAGTAAACAATCAAAGCTTTGGAGTTGCTATGGACTATGATGAGGTCGTAATAGGCTATACCGATGGTAGCAACGGAAAGTACAAGGTCGGCAAAGTCAGTGGTTCGGGTACTTCGGCATCAATTTCCTTTTCATCAGCCAATACCTTTGCTACATCCTACTACGGTGAATTAAAGATTGCGCGAATCTCAGAAGATGAGTTTGCCTTTGGTTGGATGTTGGCAACAGGTTCATTGACAAACTATGGACTCTGGGCGGGAGGAACGAAAATAGGATCGGGAGACTTTGACGGATTTACCATTCCGCCTGAAATCAAGATAACTGGGAACAGCACAGAGATCGTTGATGGAGATGTGACACCAAGTACCAGTGACCATACCGATTTTGGTTCCGTACTACTCGCTTCAGGTACGGCATCAAGAACCTATACGATTGAAAATGAAGGCGGATCGAACTTGAATCTGGGTGGTTCCACACCCTACGTAAGTATATCAGGAACACACAGTTCTGATTTTTCTGTGAGCACTGCCCCAAGCAATAGCATTTCAGCAAGTAGCTCAACCACATTCACTATAGAGTTTGACCCCAGTGCCACAGGTACTAGAACAGCTACCATCTCCATATCAAGCGACGATGCAGACGAAAGCCCGTACACATTCGATATTGAAGGAGAAGGCGTAGAACCTGAAATTAAGATTACCGGAAACAGTACTGAAATTGTAGACGGTGATGCAACGCCAAGTACCAGCGACCACACTGATTTTGGCTCGGTATTATTAGCGTCGGGCACCGCATCAAGAACCTATACTATTGAGAACGAAGGCACATCGACCTTGAATCTGAGCGGATCCACACCCTATGTAAGCATATCAGGGACGAACAGTGCTGATTTTTCAGTGAGCACTGCTCCAAGCAATAGCATTTCAGCAAGTAGCTCAACCACCTTTACCATAGAGTTTGATCCAAGCGCAACAGGCACAAGAACCGCCACCATATCCATATCAAGCGACGATACAGACGAAAGCCCGTACACACTCGATATTGAAGGAGAAGGTGTAGAACCTGAAATTAAGATTACCGGAAACAGTACTGAAATTGTAGATGGAGACGCAACACCGAGCACCAGCGATCATACCGATTTTGGTTCGGTATTGCTGGTCTCAGGAACCGCATCAAGAACCTATACAATTGAGAATGAAGGCACATCGACCTTGAATCTGAGCGGATCCACACCCTACATAAGTATATCGGGAACACACAGTTCTGATTTTTCGGTGAGCACTGCCCCAAGCAATAATATTTCAGCGAGCAGCTCAACCACCTTCACTATAGAGTTTGATCCCAGTGCCACAGGTACTAGAACAGCTACTATCTCCGTGTCAAGTGACGATGCAGACGAGAGTCCTTATACCTTCGATATTGAAGGAGAAGGTGTAGAACCTGAAATCAAGATAACCGGGAACAGCACAGAGATCGTTGATGGAGATGCGACACCAAGTACCAGCGACCATACCGATTTTGGAACAGTAGATATATCCTCAAGTACACTTTCAAGAACATTTACCATTGAGAATACTGGTACTGGAACCTTGAACCTGAGCGGCTCTTCACCCTATGTAAGTATATCGGGCACCAATGCAGGCGATTTTTCGGTAACCAGCATACCAAGCCAAAGTATTTCGGTAAGTAGTTCAACCACATTCACCATTGAATTTGATCCCAGCGCTAAGGGCATAAGAACGGCCATTATCTCAGTATCAAGTAACGATGCTGATGAGAGTCCTTACACTTTCGATATTGAAGGAGAAGGAACTAATCCTGAAATTAAAATTAGTGGAAATAGCACTGAGATTGCCGATGGTGATGATTCGCCTTCCATAACTGATGACACCTATTTCGGCGGGGTATTGGCTACTTCAGGTTCTGTAACCAAAACCTTCACCATTGACAATACAGGTAGCACTTCGCTAACGCTAAGCGGCTCACCGTTGGTGGCCATTTCAGGAACCAATAGTACCGATTTCACGGTTTCAACCGCTCCCAGCTCAGGTATTTCCGGTGGAAGCTCCACGACCTTTATCATTTCGTTTGATCCAAGTGATGTGGGAGAGCGCACAGCCGAATTGACCGTAGCAAGCGACGATGCTGATGAGGCCATCTACAACTTTAGTGTAAGCGGAATTGGTGTGATTGGAGCTTCATCTGTAGCCGCCAATACCGATCTACAAATGGGTTCGGATATAGATGCCGATGCCACAGGGGACTTACTGGGTTCAGCTGTGGCAAGCTCAGTCGATGGCGGCATTATAGCCGTTGCGGCACCCAATAATGACAATGCCTTCTCAACCGCTGGCCAGGTACAGGTTTTCCAATACAACAACGGTTCATGGAGTCAATTGGGCTCTGATATTTTGGGTGAAACCAGCACCGATCAATTAGGAACCTCTGTTGCCCTATCTGGTGACGGTACTATTCTGGCCGTTGGTGCGCCAAATGACGATGCCACCGGAACCGATGCCGGTCATGTACGAGTATACCAATACAGCAGCAGTACCTGGAGCCAATTGGGCAGCGACATTGATGGAGAAGCCGCAGGAGACAATAGCGGTATAAGTGTTGCTCTATCTTATGATGGCAGCATCGTAGCCATAGGTGCTGATAAGAACGATGGCACAGGTACTGAAGCAGGTCATGTAAGAGTATATGAATATAGTGGCAGTAGCTGGAGCCAATTGGGTAGCGATATCGATGCTGAAGCCGCTGGCGACGGCTTTGGTAGAGCCCTTTCTCTATCTAGCAATGGAAAGATCATAGCCATTGCGGCCAGGTTGAACGATGGCTCATATTCAAATGCGGGCCATGTTCGTATACTGGAGTTTAACAACGGCGACTGGAGCCGGATAGGAAGCGATATAGATGGTGAAGCGGCCAGTGATCTAAGTGGCCGTTCGGTTTCTATTTCCGCTGATGGCAGCATAGTGGCCATCGGCTCTTCTAACAATGATGGCAATGGCAATACTGCTGGCCATGTTCGCGTCTATCAACTGAGTTCAGGCAGTTGGACTCAATTGGGTGGCGATATAGATGGGGAAAATTCTGGTGACGAAAGCGGATTTTCAGTTTCATTATCTGATGACGGAACCTTGCTTGCTGTAGGAGCACCAAAAAATGATGGAACCGGAACTGATGCAGGTCACGTAAGGCTTTACCAATATGCCGGTAGCTCATGGACTAAAGTAGGAAATGACATTGAAGCTGAGGCCGCCGGAGACGAGTTTGGATATAACATAGCCCTTTCGCCAGATGGAACAAAATTGACTATCGGAGCCAGAAAAAATGGCGGTACTGGTACAGATGCTGGACATGTAAGAGTAATAGGCTTGGCCTATGCCGAAATTTCAATTACAGGTAATGGCGTTGAGATTGTAGATGGTGATGCCACACCTACGATTAAGGATCATAGTTATTTCGGTAGCGTAGACGCCACTTCAGCTACCAAAACAAGAACATTTACCATAAAGAACACTGGTAGTGCAGGCATTTTGAATCTGGAGAGTTCGCCAATTGTTAGTATTTCCGGAACCAATAGCAGCGATTTTACGGTCAGCAGCCAACCGAGCTCTACCACAGTGTTGGCCGGCGGCACTATTACTTTCGATGTGAAATTTGACCCATCGGCAGAAGGCACCCGTGAAGCTGAAATAACCCTTACTTGCAATGATCTGGATAAAACCACCTACAACTTTAGCATAAGTGGCCTGGGATCTGAAAAAGCAAACTATCCATTTGACTGGACATGGGTAGGCGGTAGCGATAGCCGAAACCAAAGCGGTACTTACGGCACCAAAGGAACTGCCAGTTCGAGCAATGTGCCTGGAGCCAGAGAAGGCGCCATGGTGTGGCAGGCCAGCGATGGCACGGTTTACATTTTTGGTGGCAAGGGCTACGATGGTAGCGGAAATTCAGGTTTACTGAACGACTTATGGAAATGGGACGGTAGCCAATGGACATGGCTGGCAGGTAGCAACTCACGAAATCAAACAGGCACCTATTTAGGCAGCAGTCTGGAGCCTGGTGGCAGGTATGAAGCCTCAGGCTATATCGATGCATCGGGTAACCTTTGGTTGTTAGGTGGCTCAGGATACAACAGCTCTTCAACAGAAGGCTACTTGAATGATCTATGGAAATGGGATGGAAGCTCATGGACCTGGGAAGGCGGAAAGAATTCTATCAATGAAAGAGCTAATTACGGCTCTCGTGGAACAGCTTCTTCGAGCTCCTGGCCAAGAGGTGCTGGCGGTAGCAATTTCTGGGTAGATGGCAACGGAAACTTCTGGTTGTTTGGCGGACGTGGAATTGACCAAAACAATAACGTGGGAGACCTGAACGACCTTTGGAAATGGAATGGCAGCCAATGGGCTTACATGGATGGCGATAAAGACAGAAGTTCATCAGGCACCTTTAATTCCATAGGTAACCCAACATCATCTACCGAGCCATCAGCCCGAAGAGCAGGCTGCTCATGGATTGACAATAATGGTGACCTATACCTGTTCGGTGGTCGTGGCAAAGACGGATTTGGCAGTACCTCATGGTTGAATGATTTGTGGAAGTATGATATAAGTACAGGCAGGTGGACCTGGATGGCCGGCAGTAAAACCGGTGATCAAGACGGCACCTATGGCACTCAAGGCAAGGCGGCAAGTAGCGATGAGCCTGGCGGTAGAAGGCAATCGATAGCCTGGGTAGACCCTTCGGGCAACTTGATTTTGTACGGTGGCATAGGCCTTGACGATAATGGCGATCAAGGTGATTTGGCCGATATGTGGAGCTGGAACGGTAGCAACTGGGCCTGGATTAGCGGATCGAAAACCAAAGATGATAGTGGTAACTATGGCACTCTGGGCGTTTCTTCTTCAGATTACTACCCAGTCGCAAAAGGTGACGGTGTCGCTTGGATAGACTCAAAAGGAGCCCTTTGGATGTTTGCCGGCGATGGAATAGATGCCAACGGCAGCTCTGGTTTGCTCAATGACCTATGGAAAATAGACATGTCGTTTATTTGGAATGGTACTTCAAGCACCTGGAATACTGACGATAATTGGAAAAACGGTGGTGTAGCCACTTCTAACTATCCGGTTAAGATTCCCGGAGGACTAAGCAGCTACCCCACAGTGGCTTCCGATATATCCTTGAGTGATGTAGAAATAGAAGATGGCGCTTCACTGAGCATTGGCAGCGGCAATACCCTCACTATTATTAATTCATTTGAATACAAAGGTAGCAGTGCTCTAAACCTGGGTGACGGAACCCTCAAGTTCAACGGATCGGCAGCCCAAACAATAGATGGTAAGATCAACGGCAATGTGGAGATCGACAATAGCAATGACGTAAGTCTGGGAGCAACATCAACCATTAACAACCTTACGCTAACCAGCGGTGACTTGGACATTGGCAATAATGACCTCACATTAGGCACCGCCACTGGTGGTAGCTCTTCCAGCTATATCAAAATATCAGGTACAGGTACGGTTACTGCTGAAGTAGGTAGCAGCCCCGTAACCTTACCCATTGGTAGAAACCCTTATGAACCCATTATTATTGACGATGGTGGCAGTAATAACTATACAGTTGGGGTTTACGAAAATGTATACGGCAATCCAGTAGCACAATCCAATTTGCAAACCAGTAATGTAGTCGGCGAAACCTGGACTATTCAGGCTTCAGCAGCGCAAAGCAATGTTTCAGTAACTGTGCAATGGAATGTTGATGAAGAAGAAACAGGCTTTACCAGAAGTACCGCCTACTTGTCTTATTGGGAAGGCGGCGTATCATCATTATGGGATGTAGGTGCTTCCTTGTCAGCCAGCGGCTCAGGGCCTTACACCCTTACCAGAACTGTAAACTTTACTACCAATCCATTCTATTTTGGCGTAGGCTCGGCGGGTTCGGCCCTACCTGTAGAATTGACCTATTTCAATGCAGAATGGATTGCTTCGACTCCGCTCAGCAACCCATCCAGTACGGACACTGAGCGGAGTCGAAGTGACCTTACAAAGAGTGCCTTACTCACCTGGGCTACAGCATCTGAAACCAACAATAGCCATTTTGAAATACAACGGGCTTTTGGCACCCTGAGCGGAGCTGTAGGCTGGGAAAGTATTGGACAAGTGCAAGGCCAAGGAACAACCCACTCCTCTACTAACTATTCATTCGAAGACCAATTAGCAACTAAAAACTCCTCACTAGAAACTATCTACTACCGCCTCAAACAAGTAGACTTCAGTGGTCAGTTGGAGTACAGCCCAATAAGAACTCTATCGTTGACTGAGCAGAGTCGAAGTCAAAGCTTCTCGATTTATCCGAACCCATCAAACAGTTCAATTATTCATGTAAATCAGGTGGGTACCTATAGAATTCTCTCTACTACAGGCAAGGTGCTTAAACCTTTTGAAAAAGGAAGTTTCATAGATGTAAGCAGTCTTGGTACAGGCTCTTATATCATTGAAAATACTGAGGGTAGCTTTCAGCTATACCTAAGAAAGTAAGAGTGCTCCCCTGTTAAGGAGCCCCAACACTAGTCTCTGGTTTCAGCACTTTTTTGCTCAGCATTGTTTCTAAAACGAATCCAACAAGAACCAATAGCACAATGGGCACTGTAAATGGCGTTTTAAGAAGCTCCGTGACCTGCACAGCAATAGCGAATCCAAATAGACGCAGACATAAAAAGCCAAGGACAATGAGTACTGCAATGAAAGCAATTGAGAGTAGTCGATTGGTAAGAACTTTCTTTCGCTCTTCCTGATAAAAGGCTTCTACTGCTACCCTATTGGCAAAGGTTGAAGGTACCTGAGTGTTGTCTTTTGCCAGTTCTTTGTAAACCGTAGCATACAGGTCCCAATCCTCAGATTCTTGGTTAGGCGAAACTGTTTCGCCACCCAGGTAGTAGGCATCTAAAAGCGCCTGAACTTCTTCTTCACTAATTGTTTTCATGGCTGTTTTTTCTTGCGGTTTTGTATGCGGCCAATCGATCTTTCAGCTGCTTTCGCGCACGGAACAGCAGCACCTTTACAGCGCCTTCACTTATGTTCATTACGGTTGATACTTCATCAATACGCAATTCGTTCAAATGAAAGAGGGTGAGTGCTATTTTATGTTTCGGTGGCAACCTATCTATCTGGCTCCGTACAAATTCGGCTTCTGTACTCATTATCAGGATTGACTCAGGAGTTTCAGTATCTGGATTTTCCAGTACTGTTTCTTCAAGTTCTGAATGAAAAGACTTGTTCCTTTTTACATGATTGAGAGCTGCATTGTGCGCTATAGTGGCTATCCAGGTAGATAGTTTTGACTGAAATTTAAACGATTTGAGTTTTTGATGAATTTTGAGAAATACTTCTTGACACAAGTCTTCTATTTCCTCTTTGGGTTCAACCACCAGTTTAGATACTATGGAAAACACAAGGCGCTCGTGCTGATGAACCAAGGTCTTAAAAGCGCTCACATCACCATTTAGAACTTGCTCAACTAACTGTTTGTCTGAAATCACAAATAGATTTTGAAGCTCTTATTCTCCGCGGCTCACTTCTTTGTTTTTAAGAACGAAGTAATACAAAAGGTAACCTATAGATAAACTTACTACTTCTATTCCCCAGGGCAAGGTGCTAGAGGCATCGTAGCTTACATAATTAATAATGATGAGCCCAATCCCTCCACAAAGTAGTACTAGCCCCCATTTTAGAGGGGTGGTTTTCAAAAATTCAATTCTTTGGAAAAGACTACTGATTTGATTCGGATCCAGATCAAGTTTTCCTGCCTTTACAATTCGACTTCTTAACCTAAATGAGGCAATGATGTAGGTGATAAGAGCTGATCCCCCAAATATGACAGCCATGACAAAAACCGGAGCAGTATGATTCATTATGTGTATCGTTTTGCCCCATGAGACACTACTCCAGGAAAAAGGTTACAGAATTTCTGAAATAGTTTTTTGTGGGTTAGAGCTTTTGCTCACTTGCGGGCTCATCTTCCCAAATCAGGGCACATATCTGCCAACTCCCTTGGTTTTTCACCAACTGAAACAACTTGGTTCCTTTTTGATAAAATGTCTTCTCTCCTTCTGTCCATGATTTCCGATAGAAAGCCTGGCGCTGAGCGATGTTTCCCAAAATTGTGCTTTGAGAAGCCGTTTCACTTTCCTGAAAGTTGCTGAATACTCCCTTGTTAAACAATTCCTGCCTTGTTTCAATAAAAGAATCCAATGTGTCCCTGTCAAGCCCCTTTTCTGTTTTCTTGTAGATATTTAGGTCTGAATTGCATACTTCCCTCAGGGAGTCCATGTTTGGCACCCTTCCATTCCTGTTGTCAAAAACAGAAAAGAACCTTAGGATTATACGCTCAATAGCCACTCTATCCTCCGTAAGCTCATACACTGAAAGCATGGTACCTGAGTACTCCATTGTCTTCTGAAACTGAAACCCCAATTTACCCAGCAAGCGAATGGACTTCACATTTTCAGGAACAGTTGTTGCACAAACATTCAATGTTTCGGTGTGAGTAAGTACCCAATTTCGCAGTGCCCGGCTGGCCTCCAGGGCGTAGCCTAGCCCACCAAAGGCAGGTAAAAATGCAAAGCCAATATCAGGAAAGTCAAGGTACTCTTTGCTAATGTAGGTTACCACACCAATGGGCTGGTGGTCTTTAATACTACGTACTACCCAATAGTCAACATTCTTGGCATCAAGTATTTTGTGTATGTACGCCCTTGCATCCTCTATAGAACCCACTTCCCTATCGCCAATAAACCTTAGCCATCCCTCAGAGTTCACCAACTCTAGGATAAAGTCATCGTCCACAATGGACAGAGGCCTTATTAAAAGTCGGTCGGTTTCAATAAAAGCTGACTGGTTCATAAATCTTCCACTAAAAACAATGTTACTGATTCATTCTTCCCCAGTACCATTTTGTGTTTGTAATCATTACCCGGTTCAATAAATAATGCCTGGTCTGACTCAAAGAACTTAAGAATGCCATTAAAATTGATACCACATCTGCCTTCCAGCACATAACCTATATGTCCTTTCCGACACCACTCCTGTTCTATGAACCCATCTGTAAACCGTAGCAATCGGAGCCTCTTCTTATTTTGAGTTATTTCCTTTTCCAAAAGCCCGGGAGCAATTGCCTTCCAGCTCATTTGGTTGAAGTCTACAAGTACTTTAGACTTATTCATTCTCTATTGCTCTAAGCCATTGGGTCTTCCTGATTTCAAAGAGTAAGGTATTGGCCTTTGGCCTGGGTAGGGCGTTGTTTTGAAAAGAGTGTACCTGATTAGCACCTATTTTTTCTACGGCCCTTTGTGAGCGTTTATTGCCAGCATCAACAAAAAATACAACGGTATCAAACAAACCAAAAGCGTACTCAAGCATTAGCATTTTAAGGCTACGGTTGTACCAACCGCCCCAATACGGGCGTGAAAGGAAGGTCCAGCCTATTTCAACAACTGATGGAAACTCAGGGAAGGTTTTGAAGCGGGAGCTTCCGATAAGCCTTAGGTCTGATTTATCAAACACCACCAGCGCTCCTTTAGAATGAAACGATTCATCAAAAAAGGCATCGAACTCATCTTTTTCATGCCTATTACAGGGATGCTGCTCCCAAATGAATGGGTCGCTTGCGGCCTCCCACAAGGCTTCATAGTCTATTAAACTTAAAGGCCTTAACAGCAAAAGTTCATTTTCTAAAGAGGTTGGAAGATGCATTTACTATCTATTTCAACGTTTTACAAACTGTGCTTTTCTATACTTCCCTTCCTCATCATTACCTGTTACATAATAGAGTCCCTTTGGCAAAGCAGTTACGTCCAGTCGAGCTGCAGCTCTTAATTGCCACACTTTTTGCCCTTGAGCATCGTAAATACAAACATTTGAGTATTCTTTTCCCAATTCCAGGTACCTATTGGTCGGGTTTGGATAACAAGCAATTAAGTTGGCTGATGCATTATGGGCTCCATAATTGGTACTGGTAGGGTCAAGGGTATCTGCAGGGTTTTGTTTCTCAAAATACACGGCAAAAGCATGTTTTGAAGTAAGTGAGGTGCTATCAAGGGCGGCCCCACAAACCCAAACACCTCCATGGGTATCGGTTGTAATAGAAGCCACTTTGGGATCTGTGTATCCTGGTAGATGTATGGGTAATTGATGAAGTTTGGCTCCTGATGTATCAAATATGTGCAACTGGGCATCCTTGTAAAAGGAACTACATATGATGCGATCCTTCCACAAATGAAACACCTGAGAGTTCTGAACGATTCCATCCAAACGTCTCGACAAGGTATCGGCCCAGTGCAAATGCCCAGTGGTATCGTATTTACTTAACATTTGTACTGCATTGTAATTGGACAGCACATAGATGAACCTGGTATCGTCCATCAACACTTTTGAACCGTATAAAACAGAATGACCATCCAGGCTCATTTCTACATTCTTCACCGTATCACCATTGGGTCTGAAAATGATCAGTGCCTCCTTCAGGTTTGAAAACTTCCTTCCAGCCACTGCCGAATAAGCACTTGGATTGGTAGCCAATGAGCTGTGATGAAAAAGTACCGTATAGGGTAGATCAAACTCCCAAAGGGGATTTAAGTCAAGATCGTATGCGTGCAGCTGAGTTGTTAAAGTACCGCCAAACTGGCTATAGAAGGTAGCCATTACTCTGTTAGACAGCACCTCGATTCCAACATATTTTCCATTTCCAAACCTCTGCGACAGCAGAGTGTCAGCTACCAACTTGCCGGTTGAATCGTACTTAAGTAGCAGCGCCTTGTTACCGGACCCCAGTGCTTTTCCATTGCCGGCAATAAACAGGTTGTTGTTTTGGTCAAGGGCTGCATCTGAAAATTTATCAGGATTGAAAGTGCCTATTGGGCTGTCATAGATAGCTTCCCATTGAAGTTTTTTGCTCTCATCATATTGCCGGCAATAGATATCGTTTACTCCGTTGGATGCTTCAAAGTCGCCCAACAAATGAATATTGGACTGGCTATTGGAAATCAGTCGTAGTCCATGACTCAAAGGGTGGTTCAGGCTAGAGTCTGCCCAAACTGTTCTGCCCAAACTATCAAGTTGTACCACGGTAGCTTCTCCATTGATTTCACCGGTCGCCAATGCCCCATTATGGAAAGGCATAATATCTTCTAACCAGCTGTGTTTAGGCAGTATTGTTTGAAATTTTTGCTCATATTGAGCCATTGCATTGACAATTGACGAAAGAGCCAAAAACAGTAGACAGACCTTTTTCATTTTCCAGGTTTTAAGGGTTTTAAAATGTGGGCAATACCTAATATGAGTGCCTTAAGAAGCTACACTCCATTAGTATCTTAAAGCGGCATCCGGGCCTTGAAATCCTTTTCGTATAGATTGAAGCGACCTTCCTTGGCTGGTCTTAAATCCTCATGAGTTTGTTTAAGCAAAAAGCCATTCCTTTCTACTAACCTTATGCTACGAACGTTATGAGGAAAAATTCTGCAAAAAAGAGTACTGAAACCATGTTCAAAGGCAATTTGATCAAGAAGCTTGTTTGAAAAATGGGTCATAATACCCAAATTCTCAAATTGAATATCTACAAAGGCTCCCATTTCAGCCCTTCTCTCCTGCCAGTCAATATTCTTTATATCAATAAAACCAATGGGCTCATCTCCGTCCTTTTTTAGGATGAGGTGCATGAAATAACTCTTGTCCCGTTGCCTATTTTCTATTTCAGTGCTGTACTCCCTTGTATTCTCCAAAGAACCTGTTTTGGCATTTGTTTTCGGAAAATGCTCAGAAATGCGGTCACGGTTCCTATCAATCACCTTAAACAGGGAGTCGGCGTAGCGCGATGTATACAATGCCGAGAAGTATTGAGCTTCAAATGCCATAGGGTGTATTCCTTTTAGACTCTCAAAACTACCCTGCCACCAATCCACGAATATTGATCTGCCTCAAGAATTCTGAAGGCGTGAAAGAGTCTCCGGGGTCATTCTGAGGTAGGAAGCAATGTATTTATGTGGTATTTCCTGAAAGAGCTTGGGTGCCCTTCCAATAACGCGTTGATACCTCAACTCGGATGATCTGATTAGCAAGTCTTTCTCCCGCTCCATTCGAGCCAGAGTAATCTCTTCAAAAACAAAGGGCCATAGTTTAGTCATTTGCTCATCCTGCTCTACAAAGTGTTTCAGGTTTGCTTTTGAAATAACACTGGTTTTAGTCTTGTTGATGGCCTGAATGGCTATTGATGATGACTTTTCCAGTATATAGGACTCCAAGGCCGAGACCAATGATCCCTGAAAGCCAAAATTGATCACATGATCGTGTTTGTCTTCACTAAAAAAAAGCCTGACACATCCTTCTTCAATAAAGTACACATTGGAGTCAAGGGTTTCTGCGTGTTTAAGAAAATCACCTCGTTTCAACACCAGGCTCTTGTCCCATGCCCGGGTTTCCACCAATTTGTTCTTGAGAGTTTCTACCGCACCAATCATATCTGAGGATGAAGTTAAGATGCAGATTGCAAAATCCGCCCACTATCGTTAATCCAACTCTATTATGTACAAACAATTATTTCTGCATGAATCCTAAGATCTTGAAACAACTCTGTAACCTATAAAAAACAGTAAGCCAATGAGAATGCCTCCCGGCAGATAATACCCCCACGGTCTTTGATCTTTGTATTGAAGTGCAGTTGTATTCCCCCAGGCATTTACCCCAGCCCAATAATAAGGAGCTGCCCTTACCTTCTGGCTGGTAGCCAGGTACTCTAGCTTGGCCTGTCTCAAGGCTTCGTGAATCGGTTTTTCATCCGCCAACTCACGGTAAAAAACCTTCATAACTTCTGAAGTAGCGGCATCATCCACCTGCCATTCAGTAAGTACAATACTAGGACAACCAGCTACTGCAAAAGCATGTGCAATGCTCATGTTTCCAATCCCTTTTGCTTGCATTCCCACCCCTGTATTGCAAGCACTTAATACGGCTAGTTCGCTCTGCAAATCAAGGTTGTAGAGTTCGTTCACTTTTACAGAAGTATTCTGCCCTTCCTTCTCTGAAAAAAGCAACTCTGAGTTCAATGGATTCTCAGCATCAACTTCCGCATGTGTGGCCAAATGAATAAGCTGCTGCTGTTCTACCTGCTCTAGAAAACCGGTGGCATTGGCTTCTGCACCAGACATTTCGCGCAACTTAAAATGCGATGCAATGGCTTCCAGCTCGTTTTGTGTATAAGGCAGTCTGCTACGGCCTTGCCCAAAAACTACAAATGGGCAAAATAATAACAGGGCTACATAGAGTCTGGTATTCAATTCAATCCTGTCAATAAGTTTTGTGCATCAGAAGCATAAAAGCCCTTTCCCTCAATAAGTGCTTCCGCAGTTTCCCTTGCCTTTTTATCATTGTCCAAGTGTAGATAACACAAAGCCGAATACCACTGTGCAGCTTCCAACACACTTTCTGGTAGCTGCCCTGAAACCTTGGCAAAGGCCATCAGAGCCTCTTCATGGTTTCCATCTTCCATCATGCAAATGCCCAATAATAAATTCCCTGAAACCGCTTCTTCACCTTCTGCGGTCTTCATGAAGGCTGTAAGTTCTTTACAATTATCCTCCCGGTAAAGGGAAATAGCTTTCTCTTGTGCCCTATTGCCTGCACCGCGTACAATGCCTTCTGATACTTCGTAATGCGCATACAGTTTATGGTAAAGTTGTTGGTTTTTGCCCTGAAGCAATCCCATACTCCATACCGCCAAAAGGGCTATTGCAGCTGCTGCCGCCACCCAGTAATATTTCGTTTTTTTGTTAGTGGGTTCACTTTGCGCACCTACCCACTGTTTTAGGTCTTCTATGTCTGATGCGCGCTGCTCTTCAGGATATTCCAAAAGCCCTTCAAGAGCCAATGCTTCGTCTTCATTCTCCAGCAGCCATTTTTCAAACTCATGAGCTTCTGTCTCATTGAGCTTTCCATTTTTATAGGCTCTGTATTTTTCCAGTGCATCCATATTCTGCTCCTATACTTTGCGACGCTTCAATATCAAATTTCGCAACCTATTGCGACCGTTTTGAATGGCGCTCCTCACCGTTCCTTTATCTAAGCTCAACTCTTCAGCAATAGCCTGGTAAGACATCTTTTTAAAATAAAAAAGACGTATACACTGTTGCTGTTGCTCAGAGAGCTCCGTAAGTACCTGATGAAGAACGCTCGCTTCGTCTGTTGATTCCTCTTCAAATAGGTGATGCATTTCTGAAGGAAAATGCACGTCGTCCTGCAATATTTCTTCAGAACCATCCAGAGATACCACCTCAGGCTTCTTTTTCCTGAGTAGCCCAAGGCAAAAATTTCTTGACAGGGCCATGAGCCAGGGCTTGAACTTCTCTACCTCATGCTTTAGAGCCTTCTCCTTCAGCTCTAAAAATATATCCATTGAGGCATCCTTTGCCTCATTCTGATTTTGCAAAACCTTATAGCAAACGCCCAAAACCAAATGGGCATAGCGGTTAAACAGCTCACCTATGGCTGCCACTTCAGCACTTTGCTGGTAATGTTTCAACAAATCGGCGTCGCTTAGCTTGGCGTAATTGATTTTCTTTTTAAAGAGTCGCAACAAAGACTGTGATGAGGGACCTCAAACATAGAAACAATTTCAAGAATTTGCATGGCCTGATGGGTGCATTCGCTAGGTTTGAAAAGGAAATTTTGTAGTGGAAGTAGTTTAGGCAGTTTTGAGCAAAGGGATACGGTATGTAATAGTGCTGAGCATAATAGGCTTAGCGGGTTTGGTACTGGCACAGGTAAGCAGTCGAACCCCGAAACTGGACATCCTTTATAGTCAATACCTCGAAAGAGATTTTGAGGCCTGTGCAAACACGCTCACAGACATTGAAACAGAAGGCATTTCTTCCTGGAACGAAGTCTCTAAAGAACTCTATTGGTCGCTATACTGTCGTTTTTATCTCAAGATTGATAAAAACGATGAAAAGTATAATAAAGGTCTGATTGCCTTGGGCGCCTTCACTGATACCGAAGATGGAGGGCAACTGGCTAAAAACACGAAGGAGTTTTTGACCGCTTACCGATGGTACCAACAAGACATACTCAATAAAGCTGACAGCACGCTACATCTGTTGACAGAACCTGAGAATAAGGTATACACCGATCCTATATTACAAGCTGAGATACAGGAATTGGTTTCGGAGGTAAAAATGCTCTTGAGAGATCGTGAAGAAGCCATTGCAAGCAATAAGGTAGCTATAAAGATATGGGAAGAGCTGGAGGCCTCTGCCCGTGTTGCCTACGCTTCAAGACACCTTGGCGACTATTTTACTGACATTAGAGAGCCCAATGAGGCACTTCTGTATTTTGAAAAGGCTCGTAGTAACTACAGTAAGGCCTATGGTGAGCTCCACGCAGATGTTGCCAGCTGCTATGCTTCAATGGGCCTGGTACATGGCAACATTAGAAACTTCAATTACTCTGCTGCAGCCTTTAAAAAGGGAATCCATATATATGAAACGCTTAGTACCCCACCGCTAAGAGAACTTGCCGACGCCTATGACGATTTGGGCTTTGTATACTGTAACTACAATCCTGACTCGGCCATTCTTTACATCAAAAAAGGCCTGCGCTTACGAAGAAAAATTTTCAGAGAGCCTCACCAACAAATAGCGCGCAGCTACAACAGTTTGGGAACCTATTTCAGGTATTTACAAAACCCCATTCTAGACTCTTCCATTTATTATTTTTCTAAGGAACTGGCTATATGGGAAGAGCTGGAACCCGAAGAGCCAATGAACAGCATCAGGTATTTTGAACTGGCCAGAACCTGTATGAACATGGAGGATTTTGCCAATGCACAACTGGCCTTTAGGCGTGGCTTACAATTCCTTACCGGTGATAAAAAAGCGCCTTATGTTGACTCATTACCCGCTTATGCCAGCTTAGTGGTTCCGTCATTGGGCCTTGACGCCATGTTCTTTTTGAGCCAATATTACGAGCGACTTCAGGTAGCGAAGAAGGACACTTCAGCCCTGTACCATGCTATGAGGTGTGCTGATCTTACAAGTGAAATCAACGACTCCATTTGGAACCGATACTCGCTTACAGGCGCTAAACTCAACTTAAGTAACCTCATCTATCCTACCCTGGGTTATGGTATTTCCGCGGCCTTTGATGCCTACTACATCACGGGCAATACTGCCTTCATTGAACGTGCCTTGCACTATGCCGAGAGTAGAAAAGCTATGATGCTGAGCGAGTCTTTTAAAAGAAGTTTATCTGATACCATACTCGTTCCAAAAGAAGTAAGAAAACAAGAAGCTCGTATTAATTATAAGTTGAGTTATTACAGAGCGGAGCAGGAAAAGATTGGTCAACAACCTCAAAATTTTGATACGAGCTATGCCAGGCAGGTAGCTAAAAATGTGATTGTCTATTTACATCGAAGAGACTCTTTGGCTGGCGCAATCAAAAAAAACTGGCCCAACTACCTTCAAAAGAAAACCTTACTTCATTTACCTGACATATATGACGTAAGGGCAAAGCTTGATTCCAATACGGTACTACTTACCTACTCTGTGCACATTCCTTCAAGCAATGACTCTACTGATGAAATTAATTGTTTTCTAATAACCCGAGAGGGTGTTCGGGTGCAGAGGTTGAACCTTGACAGTTCATTGGGAACAGACATTGTACAACTAAGGAGCCTTATTGCAAAAAAGGACTACGACAATTACATTGCTTTAGCTCATAAGCTCTATCAGTTGCTTTTTGCTCCTTTGCATATCACTAAACAAAACGTAGTAATCATTCCTGAAGGTTCACTGGCCGAAGTGCCCTTTGATGCCCTGATAAAAACGGTTCCGTCAATAGATGCCCCAAAAGATTTCTCACAGCTTGACTACTTGCTCAGACACAAATCTGTAAGTTATGCCAACTCGGTTTGGTACTGGTATTATACCCATGAAAACCGTTCTGAAATACAACCCGAAGTATTTGGAGTAGCTCCTTTTAAATAACAAGAGAGGCCATTTGACCTCTCTTGTAACAAAATGGGAGCGGGCATGTCTTTCAATAAACACGCAGCACTATTTGGAAACGAGTACAGAAACCATAGGCACATCGTCGCAAAGCGTTTGAATTCTCCCCTTACTAAGTACATTGTACTCAATATGGCTATGATCAGGCAGGCTTACTTCGGATCTAACGGGTAAAAGGCCGGCATCCTGTATTCTGCTTAACCACGCCTCTGAGGTTTCATGCTTTTCAAAACGCACGCCATTGTCCAGCTTCAGAATATTTTCTATTTCCCTTCCAAAAAACAAGTTCTTAATAGCCGCTTTTTCTTCTTCACAGCTGAGTAATTGATCTATCACTTCAAAAATTTTCCCAAAATGCCGGCGGCAATTTTTGAGTCTTGCTGTAAAATCTGGTGTAAAATGGTCCACATCAGGTTCTACCAATACTACTAACTCAGCGTTCCAGGCTTTTATTTGACGTAATACTTCAGTGCGATCTTCGTTTTCCTGTATGTGGTGTAAGGAAAAGGCTGAAACCACAGTAAGGCAACCTTTGGCAAAGGAGTTTATTTTGTGAGCTGTCTCTTCGTTCAGGTTTTCTGCGAACTCAACTATGCCACAGTAATTGAAACGGGCATCTGGCATATGCTCCAACATAGCTGCCTTAATATGTGCTTCTGCCTCATTTACTGATTGCTGGTCAATGTCAATACCAATAATATTTACAGTAGCAGGAGGCTCCGGCAGTTTGGATAGTGCCTCTACTAAATGTGCTTCAAAAATGCCTCGGCCTATACCAATATTAACCAGGCTCACTTCACCTGTATGATGCTCAGCATAATGTTTCACTAAGGTTTCCAGAGCTATTCCTGTAGTAATATTTACCGATGGTACCGCCCTTAAAATAATATCAAACAGGTTGATTTGTTTGTTCTCGCCTTCAGCTGATTTTAAGTAAAGGTTCTCAGTAAACTGGCTGCTGTTAAGTACGTTCTTACAGATTTGCGAAATATCGTCCCAGGGGCTGAACTGCTCTAATAGTATGTGCCCGGCATCTTCATATCCCATGGCAAATAGCTTTCCTGCCTGGGTAAGTAAATCGTGTTTTACTGGCTCCTTGGGCCCAAGTGCAATTGTAGGATTAAAAGTGCCATTTTGTTCTGTGAGTAACGTTTTCATTGTATTCGTTTCTGAGTTTCATCAAGGTGATGTAAAACAGGAAAAGAATACACGGTTTAGAAATGCTATTTCTTAAAACACATCTGTAAAGCACTGTTTATCAGCGCAAAAAAAACTCAACATAAAAGAACTGGCAGTGTCTATTTCTGAGCTGAAGGGATCTCAGTATCCAGGAGGGTGCGCTTCCCTCGCTACCATCTTTGGTTTTTGTAGGAGCTATAGGCAATGGCAAAGGCTACGATCCCCAGCACCAATATCATAACGGGGGATCCTGAAAACAAATCAAACTGAATAATTTGGTCCAAAGGTTTGGTGACAATACCCACAAAAGAATGGACCACACATACTGCCCCCACTAGTAGGCCACCGTAAAATTTAGCAGCACTTACTGGGCTAAACCATTTTGAGCTTTTCTTTTTCATGCGTGTTGTAGGCACAAATTTCTCTTTTCAGTTTCAATTGCTACTTACAAAATCGCATGTCAATAGGTTCGGTTTATGCCCTTCCTATCTATTCCGGTACTCGTTTAGTTTGTCCGTTTTCCTTTTAAATGAGAGAAAACGTCCCCACTCCCATCTAAGGCCTGTTAAATAGCCTTCATCTTATTGTTACGGGCATTATGTTCTACTTCCGCCAAACCTAAATGCTCCATAAGCGGGGGAATGTACATTCCGAACCTTCCCTTAAACCCTTTTTTCATGCCGTACCAACCGCCCACTGGATTGTCAGCTGAACGTCCCCAAAACTCAACCGTACCCGGTTTCGCTTCTGCTTTTTCGTCCTTGCTTCCTAAAAGCATCCAGTCGCCATGATCCTTGAGCATTGTATGCAAATCTTCAAGGCAGCGAAGCTTGTAATGAAGTACAGTGGTTTTTACGGTGCACACCAATATGTCTTCCCCATCCTTTTCAGCCACATGCATGGTGTATTCCGAAGTTTGAGGAGGCGTTTTCAATGTCAATGGATTCTCCTTGGTTCCGATAGATTCTCTGTAATTCATATCAATTCTTATTTTGAAGATTCAGCTTTCTTCTTTAGGTCAGCGGCAAAGGTTTCAAAGGACTCATCAAACGATGGAATTTTATTGGCAAAGAGTGGGAACATGGGGTTCCCTCCTATTTTCTCGCTCATGGTAAAAACCACACCATTACCTTCTTTAGTAAGGGTGTAGGTCCTTTTCCCCATTGCATCGCCCCATACCATCATTTCATTCTCCTGCATTTCTTTCACCTTCAGCTTAAAAGTTCTCTCAGGGTCAAGTGTGCTGGTTAATTCAATTTTTTCACCCTCAGCAATTTTTCCTTTTAATGATACAATGGTTGAATTCCATATGGGATAGCCCGGAGCATCAGTAAGTATTCTCCAGACTGTAGCTGCGTCTGCATCAATTTTTATACTCACCGTAGTAGTACGGTTAAATGTCTTTTTAATAGTAGTGGCTTTTCCATTTTGAGCCAGAGCAACTGTAGATGAGAGTGTCATAATGAATACAATTAGGTGTTTCATGCTACCGGAATTTTGGTGTTGCAAAGGTCTGCCTCATAAAAGCGTCCCCACTATACAAATGTTAAGAAAAGGCTTTTTTGGACTGACGCCCGGCTCTAATACGAGAAAGTGACACTGGTGAAATCTGTAACATGCTCGCAATGTCTTTAAGCGGAGCTACCTGTATAAAGCGAGGAAAGGCGTATTCGATGTACTGGTAGTTGCGCGTGGCATCATTGGCCAATAAGTTTACAAATACATCGATCAGTGTAACGTGTACTTTCTCTGTTAAGAACACTCCGAACAATGCCCAGTCGCTATGTTTTTGGTAAAGCTCAAGCAGGTTAAAGCGGTCAATGCAATAGCACTGCGTATCCTCGTAAAACTGTAGACTAAACTGGGAAACTTCCTGATGTACAAAGCTTTTATACTCTGTAATAAAAGTAAGTTCAGGCTTCATCCATAAGGTTTGCTCTTCGCCTTCATGGTCTTCATAAAAACAACGTGTAATAGACCTTAGGGGAAAGAAAAGACTATCACAGATGTTTCCTTTCTCCAACACAATGTCTTTGGCCTTGAATTGCTTCAACTCAAATTTTGCGAGCCCTATTTCCAGGGCTTCCTCAGATATATTGGGATTTACTTCTTTGATGGCTTTTATAAGAGCTTCCATGTGGTATTGATTACACTCCGAACTTACAAAGTATCCCTTGGTATTTGAAAATAGCAGTATATAAAGCCTTCTAAATATTCACCGAGTCACCAAATTGCCATAGCTTTCCAAGCACAAAAGGCATGGAAGAAAAAAAGGACAAGAAAAAGAAAAGTGGGAAATGGTTTAGCCGTGACAGTGCTTATATTTTCTATACAGCCATGGTAGTGGGCCCGGCACTGCTCATTTATGCCGTACTTGGTTATTCATCCGATGCCATGTGGCGCATAGGAATTAACATGAGTTATCTACAACCATCGGTTTGGTCTCCTTTAATGGCACTCATTTTCTCAATTGTTGCCTTCATTATATGCATTGGCGTTTACAAAAATCAACGTTGGTAAATTCGTGTTCCACGATCTACCTAAACGGAAGTCAAGGTTGTGTGAACGACCACAGTGAGAGAATCTCCTGACTTCTAGGCTTTTTACTCCATGTTTGTCGTTTTCATTGGTATTCGTGAATGCTCCGCATTCGTTTACTTTTATGGCAATGCAAAATGCTATTCTTGAACACCTTTAAAACTGCGATTGGTGACTAAAAGTATAAGCCTAGGCACCTTGCTTCGCCGAAGCTATTCGAAGGCAATGGTCTGAGTGAACATCAACCACTCTAAAACACTGTTTTCTTCCTATTCACAACTCGTCAAGTAAAAGTATAAACGGACTAAAGGAATTCTAATTCGGCAGCTACCATTGTCCTTTTTCTTAACAAAAAGGACCAAAAGTCAAGAACTCAATAAACTCACACGGCAGAAAAGCCGTGCTCAAACAACATTGAGTTCGTCCTATGATTAAGTCTTCTACCCAAACCGAAGTCAGAGCTGTTTGAACGACCGTAGGGAGAGAGTTTTCTGACTTCTAGACCTTTTACTTATTGTTTGTCCGTTTTTATCAGTATTCGTGAATGCTCCGCATTTGTTTCGTTTTGGGGCGATGCCAAAATGAAAGGCCTAGCGGCCTGAGCGAACATCAATCACTCTAGAACAAACCTTTTCCCAAGTTTACTTTTTCTTACGTTTCGGTGGTTTCAAAGACGGTGTATTTCCGGGTGTGTCTTTATTGTCTCTTGCGCGTCTATCTGGTTTCCCAGTTGACTTGGCAATCCTTTTTGGTCCTGGTTTAAGTGCCATAGTTCTCGGTTTTAATTTATGTTTATTGTTGCTCTACTTTTTTCAACCTTATAGTCTAGCCTAGGTCTAGCTCTATATACTGGTGCATATAGCCAATTAGGCATAAACATCAATAATTCATTCATAGGCTTTAATGGATTATTGCAGGTACAAATTTCGAGCTCTCATCTGACCTATCATATCCCCTAATTAGGGGAATTCAAGACACAATCAAGGAGTCACAATTTGGCAGAAGCACTTTATTCTTTTGTTTCGTTTTGGGGCAATGCCAAAATGAAAGGCCTAGCGGCCTGAGCGAACATCAATCACTCCAAAACGCTGTTCTTAAAAGTAATCACGTCCGCTCACAACTTTCAAACCTAAAAGACTATACCTTCTTATATCTTAAGAGCCATAGCCTCCCACTCGATACTGAATACTCCCTGTACTACTATCAGCCCACACAAGCGTAAGCTGTTTGCCATTGTTGCACATGGCAATAGGGCTCGTCGGCGCTATCTGAACTTCTGTCATTTCTTCTTCATCTGTCCAGCCAGCCTGGTCAAGCGTACCATACCCGTTGCTAAACTGGTTGGCAGCTGAGTAAATGCCTGTGAGTCCAAATACCTCCGTATAGGCATTGGACTTATCTACGTAACCACCACGATGCACCAAATGCATTTCGCCCGATACTGTATCCATGGCCATGTTTCCAAAGTTTTGGTATTCGTTGGCCAGGGCTGCCATCTTCTTGGCAAAATGCCCAACGGTAAAATCAGTAACTGACCACTGATGCAAAGTTGTGTCGTTTTCAGGAGCGGGTTGGTCTTGAAAATTATGTGCCTTAAAAGCATTAAACGGTCCCGTATTGTACGAGGTCATTCGCATTTTACGACTGTTGCGCTCCTTGTATACCAAAAACAGAGAGGCACCCACCTGCCCAAGGGTCATAGCTCCATCGGTCAATTGATTTACGGGAACCACATCTCCGGTGAAACCACTTTCATCACCCAGCATAGACTGAATAAAGCCATCCGTACCCGCCCAGCAAAGCATGAGGCGCTCAGTAGAAGTAGCTATATCTTCAAAAGCACATAAGGCGAAGCTTCCAGTGGTAGTTTGATGTATCGAACTCAATGCCGACCACTGATCGCCAGAAGCATTATAAGTAGCACGCTCCAAAGCTCCATCGGCTCCTTCGCTTAGCAATACACTGGTGCCGTTTACGGTAGCCAAAGCAATACTGCCCGTAGTTTTAAGGTGTAGCGCTCTTGGTTTGGTCCAGCCTGAAGCACTCAATCGTGCATCAAAAAGTTCACCCGCAATGTTGGCAAATACCATATGCTCTCCTTGCGCATCACAAGTAACGGCAAGTGCCTTCCCTACGGCATATTCAGTATTGGTGGCTGCTCCCCAGGCAAAAGACTCACCCCATAAAAAGCGGAACCAGTTGGCACCGTAATCGTTCTTTTTGAGCGACCCCAACTGGAAGTTTTCTTCAACGGTTCTAATCAGGTTATAATGGTTGTAAGGAGTAGAAATCTCGGTCCCGGGTTCTATCATATCCCCCAGTAGTACTGTGTATATCTGATTCGGCCCGTCGTAGTTGGTGTCATATCCTTCGGCATCATAGTCTGCTTCATCAAAGGTTACTACAATTAGAGTACCCGCAGGTACATTCGATTGTGCCCAGGCTTTTTTAGGATCAGTAAGCAACAAGTCCACATCCAGATTGAGTCCTAAATTCTTGAGCCCAGTAGCAGCGCCGCCTTGAATATTGGCCGTTTCAATATTGCCTAAAAACACATGCTCCAACCATGCCGATAGTTGCGGCACCAATTGCGTGCGCGGATTGGTATCAATATGTGTGTTGTACAAATAGTGGCCATCGTTCCAAATATCAGGCGTGAACCAAGAGTATTCAGGAAGCTTTTTGTCTGCTACATCTTTCCAAAACTGCGTATCGCTTACAATCTTGTTCCACCTACTCTCTTCCTTCTGAATATTGTGGAACGAGGCAAAAGCATTGTGCTTGCGGTAATATCTGGACAACTCCGTAGCACCTGCCGGAGGGTATTGTGTAAGGGGCTGCTCAGTAGCCGGGTAGGTAGGATCAACCCAGGCTGGCTTCCAGGGATCACCAGGGTAAGCTTCCATATAGGCTTTCCAACTCACATTCTTTGCTTCCAATAAATCTACCAAAGTCTCTTGCATAAGGGGGGCGGCCGGCGGTGTATCGTTGGTTACAGCACACACTTCTCCGGCAAAAGAGGCCAGGTAATTGGTTTGTGATGGATGAAAGGCTCCAAAATAATTGGTCATATTGGCCCCAGCCGAAGCCAACTTTTTAAGAAAAGGATTTTGAATAACGTAATTACGATATTGATTCTCGAACATCACCGTGATGACGCGATCGAAGGGCTTTTTCATATGTCTAGCTAACCGTTAAATGAAAGGGCAATTTATGGTTTTAAGGATGTATTTGCCATGCCCAACCTTAGGATAAAGGCTGTGAAGGGATGCGCTATGAAAACGGGATTTGAGCAGCTACACACTTTTGTAAACCTGGAGTAGTTTGAAGCGACGGGCCAGGTGGCATTATTGACATCATTTTCGACAATAAGTTTTCCTGAATGTTTACCCAGATTCAGACTCTTAAAATAAATGATGCAATTCACTGAACAAGAGTCCACGAAATAACCTCCTATATGGAACCGTATTTGTCACATTCATCCCGCTCTAAACTCAATTTCAGGATTGACGTGAATCATAGCATTGATTGGAATTCCAAAACGAACTTTTGTTCCTTTTGGCTTTCCTTGCGCATCTTCTAAATCGTCAACTTTTACTACCGCCAGTTTGCGATTGTTGAGCAGTTCTATCCGTCTTGATGCGATCATCATTCCAAAAGACTTATGATGCTTCTTTCCACTATGCAGTTGAGCGGCCGCTCTGCGTCCAATTCCATTGTCTTCTATTTCGATATAGAGTACTTCCTGCTCCTGATAGCAAGTTAACTTGATTGTACGTTCTCCCTGCTTTGCCTTGAGACCATGCCAAATAGCATTTTCTATATAGGGCTGGAAGAGTGCAGAAGGAATTTCAATATCATTGAGCATATCATTCTGCATAGAAACCTGAAAATCTATGCTGCCCTCTTCAAACTTTTCTGACTCAAGTGCTATGTATTGCCGAATCATAGTGAGTTCATCTTCTAGCCTCACATTACTCTTTTCAGAGTTTTCCAATACCATCCTTATGAGTCTCGAAAATCGCACCAAATAGTTTCTGGCCTTGTCTGCCTGATTTTTAGAGAGATAGTACGTAGCCGAAGACATGGCATTGAAAATAAAATGAGGATTGATTTGAGCTTTGAGTGCGCGCAATTCAAGTCGTGACATCTCAAGTTTAATCTTACCTCTTGCCGTAAGCCTTCTCTCCCGTATTAACATTAGAGTAAACACCAAGGCAAGCACCAAAACAATTACGCCAATTCTAAACCACCATGTCTCCCAATAGGGCTTACCTATCTTGAAAGTAATTACTTCAGCATTTCCCCAGTCTTCCAGTCCATCTTTTGTTTTAGCCTGAACCATAAACTTGTACTGACCTGGGTCTAAATTGGTGTATTGAACCTGCTTGTAGATGGAAGATGTCCGTACGCTGTCAAGACCTGCGAGCTTATATCGGTACTCGGTGCGCTCTCTACTAAAGTTGGTTCCGTCAAATAAAAAACTCAGGTAGTTTTCATCATATCTCAAATCATAGACTGATGCTCGCTCAACACCTTGATGATTGATGCGTAATTCACTCACCAAAAGATCGAGCTTGTTAAACTCCTGCAGATCGGCTTTAGATACACAAAACAAGCCTTCCTTTGAGCTTATGAATACCTGGCTATCCGTTACACGTATGTTCTTATATATAGGAGGGCCTTTTTTCGCATCATCATCTATTTCGTAGTAGGATACAATTGGGTTATCACCCTTGAGCACTATTTCGCACAGTTCAAAACGATCACCATTGTCTACAATGCACCAAAGCTCATCTCCCACCGTAGAGAAGCATGATGTCAGTAGTGGTTTCCCATTGCGATCAATAACGGGTATAACCTTATCCTTTAGTACACAATGTAAACTGGTGCCGAGGCATTGTACCCACAATGCATTTTGCGACCAAGTCACGTAGTTCCCAGTTGAGACAAGCTCGCCCTCCTTCAGAAAGTCAGGTCGCTCAAATTCATCATCTACTAGTTTCACGAGTCCATCAGTTCTAAGCACCCACAATTGTTCAGATGAATCGCGCACAAACGAAATGAGACGCTTCTCTGATTTCTTAGAAGTTGTTACAACCTCACCATCCTTTAGCTCAAATAAACGATCGGCCGTACACCCTTCCAACGTGCCGTCAGAAGCTGTGGCAAGGTGCCTAACAAATAACTTTTCAAATACTATTGTATCCAAGTAGTATTGACTCCATTCGCTACCATTCCAGGCCAATAAATCAGCCACATAGCCCAACCAAAGGGTATGACCATTGGATTGAGAATGAATATATGTTGGATATTTATCCCAATTGAAATTACCCAATTTATGTTGTCGCGGTGGAGTTGGGATATACCTAATGGTATCACCCAAAGCATAAAAGCCGTTGGGAGGAGCAAAACAGTAAACTCCTTCTTGAGTGAGTCCTATATCAATGATGCTCTGAAGTGCATCGCAACCATTGTCTTTGGAGTAGTGAAGGGAATATGGATGGGTGATACAGGCAAAGGCTTCCTGACCTGAATTGATCCAAAGCCGCCCCCTGGAATCTTCGCAGGTGATAAAGCCCATATTGCCTGGCAAAAAATTCTGCACTTTCTGCAGATCGTCTGAAATCACTTTAAACAGGCCCCTATCCACAGAGCCTATCCATAATACTTCTTGGCGGTCAACAAACAGGTTCAGAATTTTCCAATCAAACTTCCTGGTCTGGAGCAGCTGATTGTCCTTGATATAAAAAACTTCCTTTCCTCCTATGCTCACGAGTAAAGTGCCTTCTCTTAGCTGCTGAACTGATGGAATAATATTGAAAATAGGATGTGGCCTTAGTTGGGGCCAGGGCACTTGGCTAGTGGCAATTTTTTGGGGCTCGCCATTTTCAAGTATGTAGATGGAAGGCATATCTTCTACCCCTTCTTGCCTAATTGAAAAAACGAACCAACTGTTATCAGGAAGTTGCACTAAACAAAATCCATGCATGCCAGAAGAGAGACCTACCTCTTCTTGCATTTCTCCATGAGCTGTTCGGGTGTAATATCCCTTTTCATTGAGCCCCATATGAAACAGTCCATCTGCATCTCGATAGAATGTCTGCAACTCCACTTTCATGTTGGCAATACCTGTTTCAAAATCATCCTGTGGAAATAGGCTGTCTCCCACAATTCTGGCGACTCTATATAACGAATAAGTCCATAAGTCGCCTTCTGCTCCTTTTGAGAAATGCTGGTACTGGTTCGGCTTATGTCCTTTTGGTAAAGAAAGCCGCTTTACTTCATCTCCATCAAAGCGACTTATATGCCGCTCTTTTATCATATAAACGAAATCCAGGGAATCTGTAATTAAATCCCAGGTTCTTTTTGGGTAGTCTTCCCCTAAAAAATCAGTGGCCGTAACAATGTTGGGAACGGGCTTTAGAGTAGGCGAAATAGACTCCTGTGCATACAACAGCACAGACATCGTTGCCAAAAGAAGGATGTAAAATAGCCGTAACATGGTACAATCACTTACTGGTGCTTAACACCTCTTACAAGATTACCAACACCATTCAATATGCTGTGCAATACTTGGCCAATGCACATGAAATTTAAGCAGAAAGATGCTGAAGTACAGTACCTGTAAAATGGCATTCTAAACTTGATGCCAGCAATGTTCAATCCAAAAGGAAAGGTCAATTATACAAAGCCTTACAGATCATGGCATCGACATCTTTTGAGGAAGTTACTTACATCACATTCCACATGTATCAAAGCCAAGCGGGGCTTCACTTATCGTGTGCTATTCAAATCTATTTAAACCAGTTTTTGAATTTTGCCATTCGGTCAATCGACACAGTCAAATCAAGGCTTGGATGGGTGTTGATGACTACTTTTAATTTGGCAGGTGAAAACATGTACATGTGCTGAATGGCATTCCTGGCCAAAATGTATTGACGATTGATGCGAAAAAACTTGTTGGGGTCCAGTTCACTTTCCAGTTGAGAAAGTGATGGTTCTATGGGATAGCTTTTTTCAGCACTCATGTTTAAGAATGTAATCTTATTGGCAGAGTGAAAATAGGCAACCTCATTCACTGACACGGGCTGAAGCTTTTTTCCAATTTGTACAAGAAAGCGCTCCTTAAAATTCGTTTCGTTTTTCAGCACCTTTTGCAAGGCAGTAAGGTCAATGCCATTCGTTTCTTCAGCAGAAAAATGCTTGTGAAACTTCTCTATTGCATTTTGTAATTCTTTCTCATCAATGGGTTTGAGCAAATAATCTATGCTCAGGTACTTAAAAGCCTTAAGCACATATTGATCATAAGCAGTGGTAAAAATGATGGGTTTGCTAATTTCTACTTGATCCAGAATGCTAAAGGCTGCCCCATCGCTTAAATGGATGTCCATAAAAATGAGATCGTATTCTGCTATTGGCAAGATTTTCACTGCTTCCTTAATAGACTCAATGCAGGCCACCACTTTGCCCTCAGGACAAACTGATGACAACATTCTTATCAAATTGTCACTGGCAACTTTTTCATCTTCAACAATAACTAACTTAAACATCATCAGGACTTATCAATGGAATAACAGCCACATATTTATCGCCAATTATCGAAAACTGGTAATCACTTTGCTCGAGTAGCTCAAGCCTTTTCTTAAGATTATTGAGACCTACGCCCACCGAAGTTTTAATGTTTTCCCGCGGTTGAAGATTGTTCTCAACGATCAATCGATCCTGCTCAACGCTCAATGCTAAACGTAGCGGCCTTTCACTGTCAATCACATTGTGCTTAATGGCGTTCTCTACCAAAAGTTCCAAAGTCATTGAAGGAATTAACCAATCTTTACGGTTTTCGGGTAGGTTTATGGAAATATGGAGTTTGTCTTCAAACCTAATCTTAAGTAAAAAAATGTACGACTCCAAAAAATTAAACTCTTGCCCAACAGAACTCACTAACTCTTCACTCTGCTCCAATACATAACGGTATACTTTAGAAAGGTCTTTAATAAACTGTGCAGATCGGTCAACATCCTGATAAATAAGGCCCGAAAGCACATTGAGGGTATTGAACATGAAATGGGGGTCCAGCTGTTTTTGTAATACAGTGGCTCTCAGCTGGGCCTGCTCTTTTAACAGTACCTGCTGATCAAGAAGCCTTTTTGACTGACGGTCCTGAAAACCGAAAGCTTCTTCCACAACGAACAAAAAGAGAAAGCAAAAAGCACTGCCTTCCAACATGCCAAGAGCAAAATCACCTACAGTCCACTCCTGCTGAAAATCTCTGGGCTCAGGTGATTCAGGATGCGTCCTATTGTGGGTGTCACTTTTCTTTTCAAGCACTTTAATGTAAACCGGTGGAATACCATTTTTATCAACATATAGAGACAATGGACCACTTGTAATAGTTGTGATAAGAATGGCGGCCCCTACCACTGTTCCCAATTCAACACCAAGCCTTCTTAAGGGCACAAGGTTCCAGGGCAGTTTGGTATTGAGCCTATCAATTAACCTTCTTACCGGCTTTCTCAAAACAGCTGTTCCAACAATAATGAGCAAAAGGGCAAAGGACTCTTCTACTATATAGGTAAGTCCTTTCTCAGGATCAATAAGCCTTGGCAAAATGAGCCAACAAAACAGGACAAAGAATATCAATCCATATATCAGATTCCTGCTCATGCAATCGTTTTACCTTCTGGCAAATTCATATTCAAAAGAAACCAATAAGCCTGACAAAAGGCCTTTCAACAAAAAAGAGCCGCGTGAGTCTTGCTCAGTCACAGGGCGCTGTCCAGGCTATTTTATACATTGAATGTCCGTCGTAAAGAGGCCCCTGTGAATCTGCCAGATAGATAAACTCATTCTTGCTATCAATGTAAATTCCATCTGGTCGGGTCATGCCTAATCCATCAGGAATCTCCACTGCGCATGTTTGAGTACCATCGGTTGTAAATCGATAAATGGTCCCAAAAGTCAACACATACAAGGAACCGTCTTCATGTGCAAAAAGGCCACTTGGGGAGTCAGATGTGGCAAATTGGTTGACCTTTGTTACCGAGCCATCATCTTCCAGGCTTACTTCAATAACACATGCCGTCTGTTGTATACCCGCATAAAAATTTCCGGTAATGGGGGAATAGGTCAATGCTTCAATTCCCTTGTCAGTATTGGTGGAGACTTTAACATCGGCCAGGTCCCACTCCTGCTCTACTTCACCTGTTGACAGGTTCAATTTATAGATGTAGTTGTACTCATCTCCCACGTATAGAAAACCATCTTCAGGGCCATAGGTAAGGGCTTCCATGTCAATTTCGTGTCCATTGAGACTACTAAAAGAGTATGCTTTGACTATTTCATCCGTTGTCAGAGAAGCTTCCACTATGGATTTTGGATAATAAGACGTGTAATCACCTTTGTTTACGGGATGCACTCCATTTACTGCAAAATAGGTATTTGCCGATTCGTTGATTACCACTCCGCTGTTCCGAAAGGTTTCGTCAATTCCGGCTCCATCACCGGCAGATACCTGGGCAGCCAGCGCATCACCGAAAGTTTCAGGACTGCCGTAGTCAAGAGTAGTGGAAATAGCATCGCCGTCTACAGAAACGGACGAACAAGCATTGAACAAAGCCAAAGTGCTTATGGCCAATAGGTAGTTTAATCTTTTCATTTTCTAGTACTTATTAAAATAGTTAATCGTATGTATTTGATGGTAAAGTTTTACCAAAACCTGTGTCTGCTTCTATCAAAAAGTTGCCTTTTTTAAAAGCCTGTGAACCTTCACTTTGGGCATGCAATGAATAGACGCTGGCACTTAGAAAGAAGATAAATAAGGATAAAACTCTCATAGATCACTTTTATACTTAGTTGTTTAGATAATTCAATTGACCTGATGTTTTAACCAGACCATGGGCCAAATGTATTGGGCGTCCAGATCCAGACGAATTTTATGTTGACCAACCAAGAAGTTATCTTACTGAATGACGGGTATTTGGAGAAGAATCCTTTTAGACCAGGAAGTATTGCTGCTTACAAACGGTCCGACTCTTCTGCCGTAACACTTCCACGAGGTATTCTGGTAAAAGGCCCTGGGCTCTTAAACAAAAAAAGCGTCGATGATACTCACCGACGCTCCTGCAAAAAACGGTTGGTTTTCTATTTCATTTTAACTACCGTAAATGTTTCTGAAAAGCTCGCTCCTTCAATGCGCACAATATATTTACCAGGCTCTAAGAAAGACAGATCCAGAGACTTCCTACTTGAGCCTACCTGATCAACCAAGAGGTTTCGTCCAAGAACATCCTGCACCACAACCATGGAACGCTCAGTCGAGAATGGCATTTCGAGTGTTAGCACATTAGTAAAAGGATTAGGATAGACCTTCACCAATTCCTTTTTACTTATTTGCCCTGTGCCAGTACCCCATTCCTTTTTGGGACCCAATGCCGGATAGTATACGGTGTCAGTACAAAGTGTATCACCATCGCAAATCACGCAAACCCGGTAATAGAACGCATCACCTACGGGCAGCCATGCGTGATGGATGGGAAAATTGCTGTTGCCCGTGGTTCCAAAGTGCACTTTGTTCTTAAAGAAATCGAAGACTTCAACGTAGTATGAATCATTACAGGTAGAATCCCAATGAATGACGGCCCAATTTGGAGCTGCCGGATCCAATGTCACCCAGGTAGAGTCCAATGTGTCGCAAGGACAACAATTCGCAGAATCCAAAAAGGCCAATGCCGAATCACCAGGTATAAATATTGTCCCTGGCTCCTTTCTTAGGGTATCGTTCCAAATCAGATGCAGGGTATCACCCTCGGTGAGGCGATAGGTACTGTCTACATGTCCTGTATCACAAGGATCAGAATAATCATTTGACATAAGAATAGGTTGTAAATCTTTGGACAGAGTGACCACACAGAAGTCATCCAAACTTCCTACACCACTGCTGGCCAACCCCATATCTGGGGTATAGATGGTAGGCGCTATATAACCCATTGATGGATAAATCTCTAAAAGTCCATTGTAGAGTACCGTAGCTCCAGCATTATTGGCTTCGTAAATAGTGTATTTCAATTGATTATGAGGGGATGCCAACCCCAGGTGCATCTCATAGGGATAATAAGGATTAGATGTGAAATTGCCATTTTTGGTATATCCCAAAACTCCATAACCAAACACCTTTAAAACATTGTCTTCCAGAATCAAATTTGAAGCTGGAAAGTGTGCCGCATTCGTTCTTGTATAGTTAATATCTATACTGTTACGGCTAACTAAGGTTCCCGCCAGGTCGTAGACCGATACAGTGAAACCATGAGCACGATCATCGTTATTAGAGATCAAATAGATATAATTGGATAGGGGATCGTATTCAGAATCTACTCCTACTTCTCTTAAATCCCTTCGCTTACTGTGGAAGCTGTTGTCCCAAACCACGTTGCCAAAATCGTCGAGCAGGACGGCCATTACCTTTTGGCTCGGCTGGATGCCTGATGTCCCCATAGGCTGCCATGTGGTGAAGGATCCTGAAATGAAATACCCATAGCCTCCATTAATGGAAGCATTTTGAATTACCTGGATACTTTCAGCCATGTCGTAGTCGCGATAAGTTCCGCTAAAAGTTTGTCCATTGAAAAAGCGATTCCATACCATGGTGCTTGCATTAATATTGATTTTTGCCACGTAGGCCTCCCTCACATTTGAGTTAATAGAAGCCGTATTACTTGAAAAACCAGCAATGATGTATTCGTTATTATTGTTAGTGGGCTCAATATTCAGAGCCGGCCCCTGAAATAGTTCGTAATAGTGCGCTTGCACAGGAATCCCGGCGTTGTCTACTTCCATTACAAAAGCGCGCCAATCAGTGTTAATGACATAGTTCTGTATCATTACGTATCCGCAAATCACATATCCTGTACCATCGTTTTTCGCGGTGATATCGAAGGCTCTTGCCGAGTCACCGAGCAAATCATACTCATAGGCCCATTGCACCTTGCCAGCGTGGTTCACTTCCTTCAGAAATACCTCTTCCTGATTCATTGTAGTACCACAAGTAATGTAGCCATTGGTTGTTTTTAAAAGATCAAGTCCCTTCGTCGGGTGCATTGTGCCTAGCTGGCGGTACTCCACATCAAAAGCCATAGCAGTCGTAAAGCAGCCCATAAAAAAGAGCATAAAACAAATGTTTTTCATAATATTTAGTTTGGTTGATGAACGCACCTACTGGATAGTAGCCAAACCTGATTGAGGAAATAATTGATACATAAAGAGCCCTACCATAAACAATGGCGTCCTGAAGGCACTAAATCACCAATTTTCTTGAATTATTTCATCTTAGCTCTTACCGAATTGATTCTACACATCAGAGAACCGCTTCGAAAATAATAGACCGATATTCATCATAGAAAACAGTCTAATTCGTTCATCGAAAACTAAACGACTCTAACAAAGAACACCTTCAGATCTGCAATAATAAATCTTGAAACGAACATGATATAATGTAATTATTTTATCATCAACATCTACCTGAACAACACCGTATTAAAACACCTTTCTGTTTCGCATACTCATGGAAACAGTGCTTTTAAATCTAATTGACAGAGCAGATAAACGCACAATACTCGATTCCAATGCCACACTGCTTACCTATTTGAAATACTTCCATCCAACTCCCTATCTTGTCACATCAGGTAGAGGTACTAGCCCTTTTTGTTCTTTTGCTTAGAGTGATCGTCATTTTGTTTTAGTAGGTTATCTGATCACTATCTAGAAACAAGATCGTAACCATGAACACATCGCAACAGAGCATTTGTATTCTGCCATTTCCCCTATCATTGCGGGGATCTTTTAATGCAGACAATCAATGCTTGGTTGGTGAAGCTAAGCGCAGGTCTATTTACGGCAGAATTTGACAAAAGCAAGTATTCTTGGCCTACTTCTATTAGTGTGTAATGCCCTATGGGGACAGCTTTATACGGCCAATATCAAAAGTTTTGGTACAGATCACGGCCTTTCACATCACGATGGGAGAAGTGTTGCTGTTGACAGTAGAGGCTTAATTTGGGTAGGTACTCGCTATGGTCTTAATCGCTTTGATGGCAAACAGTTCAAGTCATTCTTTGTAGAAGATGGCCTTGCCAGCAACAATGTTGAATCAGTTTTTACCGATGGGGAAGTATTGCTATGCGTTCACAAAAGCAGAACCACAGAGATTATTGAAGCCATAACACTGTTTCATTCTGTAACCGAGGAAACCATAGACTTTGTAGACTGGTTTGGCATAAAGGATATCAAAGAAACCGACATAGATCTTGTCTATGGCAACGACAATGAGCTCGTTTTTAAAACCAGCGCTGATGAAAAGGCTCGATGGTTCTTAAAGCGAGAAGGGCAAGAAACGGTCGAATTCAAAATGAGCGATCCATATGAGTTTCTTGCTTCGAGCCAGGATGGCACTTATTGGTTTCATGAATGGGAGAATAAAACCGTTACCCATAGAGAGCTGTCAGGAAAACTCATCAATACTTTTTCTACCAGGCATCTTTCAAATTTCTGGGGCAAGTTCTATGTAGACATGCGCTTTGGTGAAGATGAAAAATGGATTTATGCTTATGATTCTCTCTATCTCATTACGGGCAATGAAGTAAAGCTTGCCAATTCATTGTGGGGCGTATCCAAGCACCAAAACAAATTGGTCCAGTTACCATCTGAATATGTGAGAAAGCACCCTCATACGGGATTACTTTGGTATTCAGCCAGCAGTATAAGCCATCTCATTGACTCCTCAGGCAAAAAGTACTTTAGTCATTCTAATCCAAGTCAATTCGTAAACAACACCGACGTTTTTATTGACAATGTGGTGCTGCAACCTGCATCAACTGGCTTGAACATCATAAGTCTATATCCCTCAAAATTTCAGAATTTTAATGAAGAAGCCAGGAGCGGATACCGCGGTATAGGACAGATAAAGGGAGATTACTTGGTATGCAATGCACAGGGAGTTTTTATTTTAGATAAGGACTTCAGCGCTGTAAAGAAGTTTATCAGCTATGTGGGGAACAACACTTCCGCTTATAATGATATCACTTACACATTGGGGAGAAGTATCATCAATGAAATAGATGAAAAGCAAAACCTATTAACTCGTCATTTAGTGCCTCATGCCCATGAAATATGGGGTTTGTTAGCCATTGATTCATTTTTACTCTATAGCTATGTTGGGCTTCATGAATACAATTTGGCGGCAAAGAATGATAGACTGGTGCAGTCAGCTACATTCCCTGAACTCAGCGAAGCAACCATTTATTCCATTCAGCAAAAATCACAGAATGAATTCTGGCTTTGCGCGACTACTGGTTTGTACACCTGGAATAGGAAAACCGATGAATTTGAAAAGATTCTGGACCAGGTTGACGGTGTCTCCGAGTTTCAACATTTGCATGATGATGGTAAATCACTTTGGTTGGCCAGCGGTGGTAAAGGCCTGGTGAAATACGATAAAGCCAGCCTAAAGAGTGAGTTCTTTGACTTTCGACATGGCGGCACCAACGTAGTGCATTCAGTCTATCCCGATAAACACGACAACCTGTGGTTAAGTACAGATCATGGCATTGTTCGTTTCAATACATCGCGTGAAGAACATACACTCTTTTTAAAGACCGACGGGTTAGTTGACAACGAGTTTAATAGAATCTCTCATTTTAAGGACAAAAAGGGCAGGCTCATTTATGGCGGTGTTAAAGGGCTCGTGCGTTTCCACCCTGATTCATTGGCCGGTTTGACTGTGGCAGAACCTGTTCTAAGGCCATTTATATCTGATGTTTGGCTGTATCGCGAAGGTGGAAATGAAATTACCCAGGTAACGAATGAGTTCAATGAAAAAGGATCCATCGCCATCGAGCCACAAGACCGTTTCTTATCCTTCGACCTGGCCACGAACAGCATTGAGTATTATGACAGGGTACAGTTTAGCTACAAAATTGATGATGATGAAGAATGGAAAAAACTCCCATCCAACAGGTTAGCCTTTAACGTATTGCCTTTTGGCAAGCACCAGATTACGGTACAAACCAGTTTGCCCAGTGGCTTTGTGTATGATGAAGTCCTACGCTTTGAGATTCTTGTGTTAAAACCACTCTATATGCGTGGCTGGTTTGTGACATTGGTTCTACTCTTATTGAGTGCCACTTCGTACTTACTTTCTGTATATCGCACCAAGCGTTTAAGGAAGCAGAAAATATTGCTTGAAAAAGAAGTAAAGAACCGAACGAAAAAAATAAAGGAGGACAAAGAGGTTATGGAGCAACAGGCCAAAGAGCTGAAATCATTGGACAAGATGAAAAACCGGTTCTTCGCCAATATCTCCCACGAGTTGCGCAATCCATTGACCCTTATTGTAGGGCCGGTAGAAAACCTGCTAAACCAAACAAGTGTGAAAGTGCCTAACATGGTACGCTCACAGATGGGCCTAACCCTAAAAAATGCGCGGAGCCTTCAAAAAAGAGTCAATGAAATACTGGCCCTGAGCAAAATTGATTCAGGAAAACTCAAATTGACTTTGTCCCCTATCGAGTTGAGCACTTTCACTAGCCGATTGGTAGCAGCATACGACTCATTTGCAAGTTCAAACGACCTTTCTATTCAATTTGAAAACAAAACTGGTGCCCATCCGGTGGTTAACGTAGATATCGATCATACGGAAAAGATCATCAACAATTTATTGAGCAATGCCATAAAGCACGCTCCTGTAAACTCTACTGTTTTAGTTGAGCTCATAGAATCCAATGAGGGCGAATACTGCATCTCAGTTACAGACAAAGGGAAGGGAATTGACAGCACCGAACAACTTAAAATATTTGACCGATACTACCAGTCCAAAGAAGGTGAAAAAGCCGGTGGAACCGGCTTAGGGCTATCACTATCTAATGAGTTGGCACAACTTATGGGTGGTCAAATTGCAGTTGACCCTGCCTATCATAATGGCGCAAGGTTCCTATTTACGTTTAAGGCTGAGAAAACAAATGAAGAGCCCCTAAACTTTGAAAGCGCCATAGGAATTGAGTTCACTGTTGATGCAAGCACGCAAGTTGATTTACCGCCTTCAAATGTTGAAGCCAATGTACTGGTGGTAGATGACAACGAGGAAATGCGGCTTTACATCAAGTCAATACTTGGAGCCAAGTGTAGAATCTTTGAAGCAGAAAATGGTATTGAAGCTCTGAAGGTGGTGGAAACCCGTTCCATTGATCTAATTACAAGTGATTTGATGATGCCGGAAATGGATGGAATGGAATTGCTGACAGAGCTAAAGTCAAGGGAAGTGAGCAAGACCATCCCCATCATCATGCTCACCGCCCGGGCCGAGGACAAGGACAAGTTAAGTGCGCTGGAAATTGGAGTGGATGATTACATCACCAAACCCTTTTACGCCCGCGAACTTTTAGCCAGAGTGAACAATCTTCTCGAGAAAAAACTCATTCGGGCTGAAGCTGCCATTGAAGAAGCAGACATAGCCGTGTCGACCGATGCAGAACTCCAAATTCAGAAGGTGATTGAAGTAATTCAAAACAACATCTCTGATAATGGCTTCGGAGTTATAGACCTCGCCGAGCAAATAGGATATAGCGAACGTCAGCTTAGGCGCATCATTAAAAAAGAAAAAGGGGTAGCTCCAAATGCTTTGATCAGAGAGCTTCGACTCAACCAGGCCAGACTCTATCTGGAGCAACAACAATTCGCCACTGTAAGCGAAGTAATGTTTGCCTGCGGAATGAAGAGTGCTGGCCATTTCAGCAACAATTATTTTGAGCGGTACGGCAAAAAACCCAGTGAATATTTCGAGTAATCATCAAGGACCGCCACTTTCGCACGCCACACAACCCACTGGCCTACTGATACTTAGAATGTCCGATTTCGGCATGTCCGTTTTGGGATAGAGAATGACCTTTTTCGGAAAGGCCCAGCTTTCACTTTTGGCCCACAGATCTAAAACAGTTCAAAATGATTACAAAAAAATTCACACTCATTCTAGCTTTTGCAGTTGGAATGTTTTTCACAGGCTTTCATCTGAGGGCCAATCCTGTCTATGAAAACAATCAAAAAAGTGCAGGAAAAAACAGCGTTGATGCACCCAACTCAAGCATCACTCTTTCCAGTTTTTCAGTACCCGCTGGTCGCGACAGATTACTGGTAGTTGGAGTAGTAAATTTCGCAAACCAGCAAACCGCCAATGTGACCTTCGGCACAGGTAGCAGCAATGGCATGACACTACAGGAATCAGTTGATTTTGGTGCAGCCCAACTAAGTGTATTTACTAAGGTATTAGGCAGCGGAGAAGCAATTTCAGGAGACATTGTGGCATCTGCCGGTGCCGGCGCTTTCTTTTCAAGTATTGGAGCGCAGTCATTTAGCAATATTGATCAAGCGAGCCCTTTTGATGGAGTTACGTCTAACACTTCAACAGCTTCATCTGCTTCGCTGGCCGTAACCTCTGCCGTAAATGATATGGTATGCGATATCATAGCGGTAAACAGCGGTAGTTCACAAACCAATATCTTTTCAGCCATTCAGCAGAGCACTACGTTTAACGACAATACTGGTAACCATAACAATGCTCAACAGTACATCTCATTGGCAAGTAGTCTTCGTCAAGGGGCTTCTTCGGTAGACATGGACTGGACATTTACTTCGTCTTATGATTTTGCCCATGTGGGCCTTAATCTCAACTATACCAGTTTAGGCGCCGTCAGCTTATACGATGACAATGGTTCTTCTGCATCAAAAAACAGTGTAAATGCACCCAACTCAAGTATTACTAAAACAAACTATACGGTACCTGCCGGCGACGACAGACTTTTAACGGTTGCTGTAGTGAATTTTGCTAACCAGCAAACCGCCGGAGTAACATTCGGAACCGGAAGCAAAAATGCTATGACGCTTGCAAAATCAGTTGATTTTGGTGCGGTACAATTAAGTGTATTCGTAAAGCCATTAGGTAGCGGCAACGCAATGACTGGAGATATTGTGGCTTCGGCTGCGGCAGGAGCATTTTTCTCAAGCCTCACAGCACAGTCATTTCATGGTATAGATCAAAACAACCCATATGATGGACTTGTATCAAACTCAGGACAGGGTACTTCAGCTACCGCTACTGTTATGTCTGAGATAGACGACCTGGTATGTGATTTCATAGCTGTGAACAGTGGAAGCACATCTACCAATATTGGTGCCTTCGTTAATCAGAAAATTACTGATTTGGACAATACAGGTAACCATAATAATGGTCAGCAATATGTTGCTCTTGGAAGCAGTATTCACAACGGTACCGGATCAGTAGATATGAGCTGGGAATTCCCTTCATTATTTGGTTTTGCTCATGTTGGTTTAAACCTCAACTACATTGCCCCGGGCGCACTTTCTCTCTATGACAACAATGGCTCATCAGCGGCCAAAAACAGTGTTGATGCACCCAACTCAAGTATTACCAAGTCGGGCTTTACAGTACCCGCCGGTGAGGACAGGCTTCTAACAGTAGCCGTAGTGAATTTCGCCAATCAGCAAACAGTCAATGTAGCCTTTGGAACCAGTACTATGACTTTGGTAGAATCAGTTGATTTTGCCCCTGCACAAATAAGCGTATTCGCCTTAACACTTGGAAGTGGCGATGCCATTACAGGCGATATTGTTGCTTCTGCCGGAGCAGGTGCATTTTTCTCAAGCCTGGGAGCTCAGTCTTTCCATGGAATAGACCAGACTACTCCTTACGACAATTTGACCAGCAACAATTCAACTGGTACGTCATCATCACGTAGTGTAACTTCTGAAATGCATGATTTGGTTTGTGATTTTATTGCTGTAAACAGTGGCAGTGCCAAAACTGATATTACCGCAACTGTAGGCCAAAAAACTACTTTCAACGATAATGAAGGCAATCACAACAATGGGCAGCAGTATGTTTCATTGGCGAGTAGTATTGAAAGGGGGGCATCATCTGTAGATGTAGAATGGATTTTCCCAAGCTCTTTTGACTACGCACATGTTGCCATGAACCTGAACTATACACCACAAGGTTCATTAGCCTTATATGATTTCAATGAAGAAACAAGTGCCAAAAACAGTGTTGATGCGCCCAATTCGAGCATTACAAGGTCTGGTTTTACAGTACCTGCTGGTGAGGACAGGCTTCTAACAGTGGCCGTAGTGAATTTTGCCAATCAGCAGACCGTTGGTGTAACCTTTGGAAGCAATACCATGACCTTGGTAGAGTCAGTTGATTTTGCCCCTGCCCAGTTAAGCATATTCGCCTTGACACTTGGAAGTGGCAATGCCATTACAGGCGATATTGTTGCTTCTGCCGGAGCAGGTGCATTTTTCTCGAGCCTGGGAGCCCAGTCTTTCCATGACATTGATCAAACAACTCCTTATGACAATGTCACCAGCAATGCTCTGAATAGTGTGTTTTCGTCGCTCAATGTGACATCGGAAACAGACGACTTGGTATGCGACTTCATTGCCGTAAATAGCGGTGCTGCTAAAACAAACATTAAAGCAAATGCCGGCCAAAGAACCACCTTTAACGATAACGAAGGCAATCACAACAATGGACAGCAGTATGTGGCACTAGCCAGTAGCCTTAGAGATGGTGACGCGTCAGTAGAAATGGACTGGTCATTCCCTGCTGCCTTTAACTCTGCGCAGGTGGGTATGAACCTAAATAGGACAGCAGATGGGCCAACTACCATCTCCATATCTGTACCTGTTTCACTAACAGGTTTCAATCAGGATGTAATTGCCGAAGGGAATGGTAATGCCGCCGCCGATGTTACCACCACAACATTTGATAATCCAGGAGGAATCGGTTCAGACCATGTTTTCTACAACAAAGATTTTAGGTATGGCGCAACCGGAGGTGATCTTGGCTTAGCCAATGACGGTATAATTAAAAGTGCCGCGAATAGCAAAATCTCTTACCAACTGCAAGACTATGACCGGAAAAACGTCTTGTTGCTTACTGGCGATGATGAAGGTGAGCTGGTATTGGAAAAAGCAAGTGTATTCGATAAGTTGTTCATATTATCAGCCAGTGCTCAAGGAACTTCAGAGTTTAGCGTAACCGTAACCTACAGCGACAATACCACTGAAACCGAAAGTTTTGAAGTAGATGATTGGTTTGATGGTGACAACCCAGCCATCAGTGGTTTTGGTAGAGTAACCCGAACCGATGATGACTATGATGACACCAATGACAATCCACGATTGTACGATAGTGAATTACAAGTAAACCCTAATAAGGTGGTAACCAAGTTGAAATTCTCAAAGGTAAATTCGACTTCAAGAACAGGGATCTTTGCAGTTTGCGGTTCAATTGCCATAGGCACACCTGATGCACCAGTGGCTACAGCCGCTACAGATGTAGTAAAGCAACAAAGTTTCACTGCCAATTGGGAATCAGTTAATAATGCGGACGACTACTATATAGACGTAGCTACTGATGAGAACTTTGCCAACCTTTTAACCGATTACACCAACAAAAATGTTGGAAACGTAACCAGCCTAAGCATTAATACTACCGAATCGGTTGTTTACTACAGGGTAAGAGCCAACAACCAAGTGGGGCAGAGTAACAGCTCGAACACTATAGTAGTTGATATGACCAGTTCCATAGGTGCTCAAGTGCATAACAGAGTTTCACTCTATCCTAACCCGGGCAATGGGCTGGTAACCATCAACAGTACGAATACTGGTATCGACAACCTTGTGGTAAGAAGCATTTCAGGCCAAATAGTACACGTTGCCAACAACATTGGCAACAATCAAACGGTTGATTTGTCTCATCTCACTCCAGGCGTGTACCAAATAGAATTCAACACCGAGGGACAAAGCGGTGTAGCGAGATACTTTAAGTTTTAGTAATCTGAATCGTGAATTGTTGGTTTCTCTGGAGTTTCTGGAGAAACCAATTCCGATTCAAAAAACACGAACTGGAAACAGTAGTTGAGCGAGGCTCTAAATCCCAATGGCCAATCTCACCAAAAAGAGTTTCTCAATCAGTTCATTGTTCAGGAGAAAGCCGTAAGCGGATCCCAATACCAGGTTTGTGGTTTAGCGTCAACTAAGGACTGTTCAGCTTGTTGAGGCTTCTTCTTTTCAACCGCCTTCTCACTTGAGGGCGGTTTTTGTTTTACTGTACTGCGGTTGAACTTGCCTGGTACAGGGAGTTTAGTCCGAATTCTTTTTAAAACATAACTGTAAGTAGCCATAAATGGGCATCCTTTTAAATAGGTGGCCCAACCTAGGCATTAGTTATAGCGATACTTCGGAGGTTCATTGCCACTTACCCTCATATAAAGATTGGCTTTGGCTCTGTGATTGGTGAGGTGATCGTATATAAACATCATGCCATGCAAACGCAACATTGGGTTTCCGGCAAAACTTTGTACCTCTTCGCCCATTAACTGCTCATCATCCATTTGTTTTATCATCTCCCCTACTTCTTCAAGATTTGTTTTCACCAAGGCCAGCACTTCTTCTTTGCTCAAGGTGTTGGCATCATGTTCCGTCCGGTTCTCCGGCCTGGGAATATCCTTTAAATACAAATTGGCTAATGTTTTGGAAGAAGCAGCAATGTGTACTAGTTGCTCAGCAAAGGTTCTAATGCTATCATGTGGTTTAAAAGCATATTGATCTTCTGGCATGGCTTCACCCAGTTCAAGGGTTTGCGCTATGGCTTCTTTCCATACTTTGAAGTGACTCTTTGCAATGGTATATCGCTTCTCTTCCTTCTTGGCTTCTGTACCCTTCTCTATTTCATGGCTTACCACATCTGTTCCTGAGGGGCCACAACCAGCCAATATGCAAAAGCTAAATAAAAGCACGCCAGATTTATACATCGTAGATATCATACAGTTAAAATTTCAGGCTGACGAAAGTAACTGAGGCCATACTCTGGCAACTTCTTAAAAAAGTGCATTTATTCTAGTAAAACTATAAATCTATGCTTCTACGGCGAAGACATTTCATCATAAGGCTAATATGATTCAGGTCATCAAAACCCTACGCGGCACTGGCTAATGTTGCAGAAAAATAAGTACATAATGGCCGCTGAAAAATTTAAATCAGTAAGGTTTGTCCCAAGGAACGATAAAGACTTCGGTATTACGGTAAAAAAGAGAGTACACGAGTATTTCAAAGAAAAAAACATCTCACGCACTGGTGATTATAGAATTTGGACCAAGGCCATCGTTATGCCCATACTGTACCTTGCTCCATTTGTATTGATTCTTAGCAACTCCTTTGGTCAAAACCTCTTGGCATTTTATGGACTTTGGCTCCTAATGGGACTTGGTTTAGCTGGCTGTGGCTTCAGTGTAATGCACGATGCCTGTCATGGAGCATTCTCAAAGAATCAAAAGGTCAATGACATTATAGGTAAAGCTGTGCTCAACCTGGCTGGTGGTTATGCTCTCAACTGGAAAATACAGCACAATGTACTTCACCACTCTTATACCAATATTGACGGATATGACGAGGATATTGCCCCGGGTGGTGTAATGCGCTTTTCGCCACACCAACCCGCCAAGCCCATTTTCAAATACCAAGCCTACTATGCCTGGTTCCTGTATGGCTTAATGACTTTTTCGTGGTGCACTTTTAAAGACTTTCTCCAGCTAAAACGCTACAATGAAAAAGGTTTACTAAAGACCCAAGGAGCTTCCTACAAAAAAGAGTTTCTCAAAATGGTGGCTCTCAAAATAGGTTATTACGCCCTCTTCATGGCCTTGCCCATTCTCTTGGTTGATGTGGCGTGGTGGCATGTTGTTCTGGGCTGGTTTTCCATGCATTTCTTAGCCGGTGTTACCTTGGGTTGTGTATTTCAACCCGCGCATGTGGTTCCTTCCTCAGAGTTTCCGCTACCAGATAAGGACAATAACGTAGGAGGCGACAGGGTAAAACACCAATTGCTTACCACTTCGAATTTTGCTCCTACCAACAAACTTCTATCTTGGTACGTTGGGGGTCTCAACTATCAAATTGAGCACCACTTGTTTCCAAACATGAGTCATGTGCATCATAGACACATAGCGCATATAGTGAAGGAGACGGCTACGGAATTTGGCTTGCCTTATTACTCGCAACCTAGTTTTAGAGCTGCTCTGGTAGGGCATGCCAAAATGCTTCACAAACTAAGAAAGTAAAAGCCTTGCAGGTTCATAAGTAACAATGGCCTTTGACCATTCAAACTTGTGAAAAGTGCAGCACAACTGATGACCAATAAAGATTAACTCCCAAATAGCATTTTTACATGGCTTCTTAAAAGAGCTGCATAGCTCTTGCTGGGTTCGCCTAAATCTGCATCACTATGAAGCCAATGGTCTTGGGGCAGTTTGCTCACAAGCTCCAGGAAGTTGAGCTTATCGTCGTCATAGGCTTGCCTTATTCTCCATGATATTTCTGATTGGCGCTTGATAGAAGGAGGATTGTAGCACTCAAACCGTATGAACAGTTTTACCGCAAGATCTTTATAATACATCTCCTTCCATTCGAAACTATTGTCCGGCTTAATACTGGCCAATTTATCACCGGCTATTAAGGCCTTCTCCACTAGGTCTAAAATCTTTGATGACTGCTCTGCACTGCCTGAGTAAGTATTGACTATAGATTCACAATTCAGGAATTTAAGTTCTATAAAGCGCTCTTCATCATTTTGGGCTTTTGCATAACTCTCATACCTACTTTCTAGAGTGCCGCAGGCCCAGACCAATACAGGGAGGCCGACTAGAATAAATACGATTCCAATTGCCTGTTTCATGCGCATCAAAGTACGTATAAAAACAGAGTTCCTAAGAACATGAGGATTTAAATGGAGGCTTCCGGCATGTGTTCACGAGACTTAATGCCAAACAGATTGACAGCCTACTTCTAAATACGCAACAAAATGGAGGCTCTAAGCTCTCTGCTCTGCGGCAATACATCTAGCTGTGTGGTAACCGGCCCTCTGTTATTTACAAAAACATCTGCAACAATGTATGCCTGATGCCAGCGCATTAGCATTTTGGTATAACTGAGCTCAAGCCCTACACGCTTGGATATTTGGTAGCCCAGACGTGGAGAAATACCCAGCTGCAACTGATTAACTCTAAGTTTTCTAGGCCCTGTTAACACACTATAGCTTCCCGGTTCACTATACACGCCAATTGAATGAGATGCCTTTGTTCCCAACATAAATGACATATTCTCTGGCATTATTTTCTTCAACATGCTATGTGCATATTCATAGTGCCAGGCTACCTCGTTTGACCTAACAGTTAATTCATTAATACCAAAACCAAAGGTACCCGGTGCACTTATCGCCGGATCAGTATTCCTGAAACTAAACTTGTCAATACCCAGCTCGTGAAAATGGCCCTTATCCGTATAAATGGCAAATGCCGGACTCAGCTTTCCCAGCTCGTATAATGGCTCATTAAAAGTGCTTGATGGTTCCCAGGTAAACGAACTATAAAGTCTAATAGCAAATTGTGGTTGAGAAGTAGTTTCCTGAGCAAAACTGCCAATTGTGCTTAGCAGAAGGAGTGTAACAAGTAGATAGTTTTTCATGAGATTGTGCATTGAACCTTAAAGTAAAGGCGAACAACGGATAGGTTGTGTCTGATAGTGCATATCTGGCCTTCAACATTTTACACATGGTCACAATCCCCATCTTCCGGCGCTACTATTCGCATTATTTTTCAAAAAAAACATACTCCAGCCCAATGCTCCCAGCGAGTTCGAATTAAAATTAAAGTGCTACATTGCTGCTGCTTCGATTTTAGCTAACACAAATATTACTGGCCACAGTAATTTTTAAAGGTTTGAGTATGAAAATGAACTACAGAGCTACGGCCTATTTGGTCGGGCTATTTCTTGTGGGTGGAATTATCACCACTAATTGTAAACCCCAAAAAACACAGTCAGAAGAATCGCCACCGCCGGAAGCTTCCGAAACAGATGCGGAGGCTCCAGTGCTTCTAACTGAGAATACCGATGGCGCCAAACCATCAGTTACTCTCAGTTCTGATTTACCATTTGATGTAACCATCACGGGCACCAAATTAGAAACCAGCATTAGGAGAGATTTTGATCGCTTTTCCTGGGAGTCTTTTGTTGCGCTTAACTGGGATCCTAACAGTGCAGATCCTATTGGTACAAATGGAGACAATGCCACGGTTTGGGAAACCTGGAAAAACGCTATGGATGTATTCCTTCCTGATGGTAAAAAGCCATCGCCATGGGGTACTCCGGGAATGATTCCCAAAAGTTGTAAGACCACTGATAAGAAGGTACTTGCTCAGGTAGGTAAAACTCCTGACCTGCTCAATGAGATGGAACAACCCTTTAAAACCGGCCCATTGATCGATCAAAACGGGGAGTACACTCGGTTTGAAATTTTAATGAACCAGGAAATGTTTGATTACATTGACAAAAACGGGCTTTACAGTTTTGAAGGGCAACAAAAATTCAATGCGCCAGCCGTATTTCCAGAAGGGAGTGATAGCGCCAAGGAATGGGGAGCCATTATGGTAAAAGCCTCATGGAAAATTTTAGGAGACAACGACGACCCCAGCAGGTTTCACACAGTAGAAGCCATTGTTTATACACCTGCACAAGATGATCCTAAAATTGCGGAATCATGCTTCACAGCCAAAGTAGGTTTGGTAGGACTACATATTGGAACTAAAACCAAGATTTGTCCGCAGTGGATATGGTCAACATTTGAACAGGTAGATAATGCCCCAAGCTTTGACAACATTCATCGGGAAGGCACATTCAACTACTACAACGCTTCTTCTAAATATCCATGGAATGAGGCTCCAGCACGCCCCTGGGATCCCAATATTGAAAACCAAACGCCTACTCAGGTGGTGAGACTTACTTCAATTTTTGATGGTACTGAAGCACTGAATAAGGAGTACCAAGCCAAATTACGCGAGGTGAACCCAAATTCAGTTTGGCAGTATTATGAGCTCGTGGGTACTCAATGGCCTGTAAACCCAAGGCAACTGCCTCTGGGAAATCCATTTCCTGAGTTTCTTGCCAACTCTACATTGGAGACCTATGTACAGGGTATTGTAAAAGACGATAAGGTAGAATTGGTGCCTAACGTTTCTTCAAGCTGTATGCACTGCCATAATGGAGCTACTATGATTTCCAACGGCCGGGCATCTGATTTCACATTTCTGCTCGAAAGAGCTCAGTAAAACTTACATATAATGACACTAGATACATTCGTTCAGCTCTCGGCAATACTCACCGGGTATCCTGAAAAAAAACTAAAGCCTAAGAACGACACTCAAAAGGTATCTGAGGCCTATTTCGCAGTGCTAAATAAAGAAGTTGATGCGCAAACCATTGCTCAACTCAACAGCACTTTCACCAGCATTCAAAATCCGGATGAGGCCTCTGTAAAAACACAAATTGTAGATGATCCTACCCTTGGCCCTATTGCTAAAAACATTACAAAAATGTGGTACCTAGCCATTTGGTATTCACTAGATCCTACTTCTACAGATCCAAATGCCACCTATGTAGTTTCAAGCATCACCTACAAAAACGGCCTTGCATGGAGCACCATGTATGCTCATCCTATGGGCTACAGCGAAGAAAACTTTGGCTACTGGGAAACTCCGCCAAACACCAAATAATCACCTTTTAAAAAGCAAAACATGTCAGATTCAAATACACAATATGATGTTGTAATAGTTGGCGGTGGATGGGCAGGAGCTACCATTGCCAAACAACTGGGTGAAGCCGGCAAAAAGGTCTTAATCCTTGAAGCGGGAAACCCTCTACAAAGTCGTAACCGAGAAGAGTATATGGACTCTTTCTTCCACGCAATGGCTAAAGTACCTTCTGCGCCCTATGCACAAAACTATAATGCGCCCCGCCCTTCGGTTTTAGACATTAAACCATTGGACGAATACAAGCCCGAACCTAATCCTGTGGCTTCCATACAAAAGAATGGGTACTTCATCCAAAAAGGACCACTCCCCTTTGCAAGTACCAACGAGCGGGTAGCCGGTGGAACTTCCTGGCACTGGTTGGGCACCTGCCTCAGATTGGTTCCCAATGATTTTAAGCTACACGAAAAATATGGCATTGGTGTTGACTGGCCTATGGATTATGACGATCTCTCCCCTTATTACGACGCCGCAGAATACTTTATTGGAGTAGCAGGAGCGGTAGACCAGCAAAATGGCATCCATGGGATTACTTTTACCGAAGGCTACAATTACCCTATGCAGCCCATCCCACCATCAGTATTAGACCAGCATTTTTCCAATGCACTTGATGGAATGCCACTTGACGAAAACGTTATTAAAGTGACCGGAACTCCGGCAGGTAGAAACGGTGCTTCCAACAAAAACTGGAAAACCGGGAAAATCTATAGTAACGGGCGCCGACTCTGTCAGGGAAATACAAACTGTACGCCCATATGCCCTATCCAGGCCAAGTATGATGCTACTATAACGCTTTCAGAAGCACTGAATACAGGTAATGTAGACGTTATGTACCAAACTGTAGCCTATGAAGTACTCATGGACGAACAGACCAAGGAGATTAACGGCATTAAGTACAAACAATACGAAACCAAACTGGGGCCTGTAACCGGTGAAGGCACGGCTACCGGAACCAAGTATGTAGTAGCAGCCCATGCTATTGAGGCTGCCAAGCTCTTCCTGATGTCAAAGAGTCAAATGAGCGCGGGTATAGCCAATAGTAGTGGGCAAATGGGCAAAAACCTTATGGATCATCCAGTGATGCTGGCATGGGGTTTAATGCCCGAACCTACTTTTCCATTTCGTGGCCCGTTGTCCACTTCAGGTATCGAAACACTTAAAGATGGAGCCTATAGAACGGATAGAGCCGCCTACCGTGTGGAAATAGGAAATGAAGGTTGGAATTGGCCTACAGGCTCTCCTTATACCGAGGTAAATGAAATGATTGACAACGGAATTTTTGGCTCAGAATTGATTGCTGACATTCAGGAGAACTTCACCAAACAATTTAGAATTGGCTTCCTAATAGAACAAGATCCTGAAGAAGACTGCTTTATAGTGCCATCAGCTACCGAAACTGACAACCTTGGTATTCCTAGGCCAGAAATACACTACGACCTGTCGCCATATACTCGAAAGGGTTTTGAAAAGGCACGTGAAGCCGCTGCAGCCATGTTTACAAAACTCGGAGCTAGCAACAATACTTATGAGACTCAGGAAGAACTGGAGAAGCATTATGCAGGTTCCGTATTTGAGTACAACAATCAGTGGTACAACTTCTTTGGTGCGGGTCATATTATGGGTACTCACCGTATGGGTACACAAGCATCCGATTCCGTAACCGATGCCAATATGAAGAGTTGGGATCATGACAACCTCTACATTGTAGGATGTGGTTCTTTTCCAACAGGAGCCACCAGTAACCCTACTTTAACCATGGTGGCATTGGCACTAAAGGCTGCTGATGCCATATTGGCTGATTGGTAAATCACAACATAAGTATGCATAAGTGACTTAAGAACCCGCCAGAAGGCGGGTTCTGTATGTTTTGACCATTGTCAGAACAGTAAGCATCCATTTTCCATTAAAACCAATCATACCAATGGATGGCATGAATTTTAAGAAAATACCCGAATGGAGGTGATATTTCTTCTGATATTAGGACATCTAAGAAAACGCTGCTTATGCCAATAATTGCCAAGGCACCAACGAAGTCAAGAAATGCTGTGATTACCGATTGGTACACAAAGGTGTTTCCAAAGGCTTGTACCTACTTGCATAAAAAAGGTGCCGACCTGGAGACTTCAAAAGAGCTCTTCCAGCAGGCCATTGTAATCTACTATGAGAAAATAACTTCCGAACACTTTGAGCCCAGGTTGAGTGACGAAGCCTATCTGATGGGTATTGTGAAAAAACTTTGGCTGAAGTATCATAACAATGTCACCCAAACGGATGCTTTGGAAACGTTGGAAATAAGGGATGGACACCCTCTGGAGCCAGCAGCTCACAAATTAATGGCCTTCTTAAAAAGCTCCGGTGAAAAATGTATGCAGCTCCTGCAATCCTATTATTATGAGAACCTGAGCATGAAACAATTGGGTTCCCGTTTTGGCTTTAGAACTGAGAGGTCTGCCACCGTACAAAAATTCAAATGCCTGGAGAAAGTTCGAAATACTGTAAAAGAAAAAGCACTAAGCTATGAGGACTTCCTTGACTGAAACAAAACGCTTGGAAAACTGGCTACTGGAAAAAGGTGACATAGGTGAACGTTTAATCACCGAAGCCCATGTTCAACTCAATACTGACCTTAAAGATAAGGGAAAATGGCAGAGCCTCACCTACAAGATGGTACACCTGTATGGCCGACAAGAGCTCATAGCAGAAATAAAGAAGGTTGAAGAAAAACTCTTTTCCGAGGCAGAACACAAAAATTTCCGCGAACGAATTCGCTCCATTTTCAGAAAATAACGACATGAACATTCAAGCCAACCTTATCCCCATGGTGCTCGATCAAAGCCATGCGGGAGAGAGAACCTATGATATTTACAGCCTGCTCCTAAAGGAACGAATCATATTTCTGGGTTCTACTATCGACGATCAAATTGGCAACCTGATTGTAGCACAACTTCTCTATTTGGAAAGTGTAGACAAGAACATGCCAATCCATATGTACATACAATCACCGGGAGGTTCTGTATATGCCGGAATGGCCATATACGATACTATGCAAATGATTTCAGCACCTGTAAGTACAGTGGCTGTGGGCTTTTGTGGAAGTATGGCTACAGCCCTGCTCGCTGCAGGCGAAAAGGGCAAAAGAACAGCCCTGGCGCAGGCAACTATTCATCAACATCCCGCAGGTGGCGGTGCAAAAGGCTATACTGAAGATGTGAGAATTGCCACGCGCGAACAGGAAAGAATGCAGACACAACTGTTTCACATTATGGGGCAAAACACAGGACACAGTTGGGAAGAGCTGGAAGAACATTTTAGGAAGGATCGATTCATGAATGCCATTGAAGCTAAAGAGTTTGGAATCATTGACGACATAATGGGCGACACATCAAATTTGATTAAGCTCAGAAACACAAGCACCGAAGTGAGCTTCTACCAATAATACGCACTGAACAAAAAAGGCCATCACCCTTTGGGCAATGGCCTCTCGCCTATTTTTTTATTAAGTAGTACTTCTACTGAATTACAATAGCCTGAGTTTGCACTTTACTACCTGTTGTAAATGTGATAAAATAAGTTCCCGGACTTAAGTCTCCGCAGTCAACCCTGATACTATGTGGCCCCTGAGCAAAAGGCTCGTTTGAAAAATATTGCTTCTCAAGCTCTCCTATGGCGTTAACTAAAGACAGTGTCACTCTTTGTGAAGCAGCCAGACTAAAACTCACTCTTGCATCGCCATTAGTAGGATTGGGGAAAACTGACACTTCACCTATGGCCTCCATAGGAGTTTGTATCGGATCAGCATTTACTCCTTTGTTCTCATTTCCGCGCTGTGGACTTAAACCCGGCCCCGAGCCACTGCCGCCACTAACCGCCGGATCACATGCAGCAGGATAGCCAATACCCTGGCAACCTGTAAAATCTATGGTGCGGCACACCTTGTCATAGCAACAGCTACCATTAATGTCATAGCCCACTATAGTGAGGCATACATCGTAGATACCAGGGGCCACGTAGGCATGATATGGCTTCTGTTCATTGGAGGTAGTACCGTCCCCAAAGTCCCAATACCAGTGCTTTACGTTTCTATTGGAATTAGAGAAGCCGTTGAATCGGAAAATACAATCGTCAGTAAAACAGGAATATGTGAAGCCAGCGGACATTTGGCAAGGATTGTCCCAGTCTATGGGCGCATCCACGGATTTACAAACTATGTCCGTACAGCACTCACCGGTATACTCGTTGATTACAAAAATCTCAAGACATACATTATAGGTTCCCGGACTCGTAAAGATATGGGTAGGGTTGTCCCCTGTGTATTGCATTCCGTCAACGGTCCAGGTTTTAGAGATGATTACTCCATTTGAATTTGTGGTACTTATATCATCCAAAATCAAAGTACCTGTTCCTGTTTGATAGAACCAATCGAAGTCCGCATTGGCCAAACAAGGGTCATAAGCAGGCCCTGATACCACAAAGGTTTCGCAGATGCTTACTGAGCAGTTCTCAACATAAGTACCATTTTGCCAAAACCTATAAGTGACTTTGAGGCATACTTCATAGGTACCGGCCCAAACAAAATCATGGCTAAAGGAAGTACTTGCCGGAATACTATATTCCGTATTGCTACTGATGGTATTACCATCTACAATCCATTCAAAAACGTAGGATGCACCTGATGGGAAACAAGGTGGAGTAAAGGATAAACCGGCGTTAAGCTGTGTACCGCTGAGCCCATACATATATGTTGTGGGTGCAAAACCACCAGTCCCCTTAAAGTCATTACAGTTGCAGTCAGTCGCTGTGGCTTGATTGATTAAAAAACCACCCCAGAGAAGCGTTATGAGAAAAACAATTCTTGATTTAGAAATCATGTTATTCAGTTTAAGTGTAAGCCTGCACCATTGGGTTTTAGGCTTATCTGTGAGAAAAAAATCTGAATGTTTTAGCGGCCAGCTCAACCAAACATGAGATAAAGATGCATTTTGCCCTTTTCTCCCCTTGCGTGCATTTTCTAAAGCCCGTTGTTCAATTTCTCAACATGGGGCTTCAACTTCTAAGCTTGTTTTCTCTGTTCAAGCGTTTCATTAGTTGGCTATTACATTGATTACTACATTCCCTTTTTTCCTTCCCGTATCCACATAGGCATGCGCTTTGGCTACATCAGCTAAAGGATAGCTTCTGTCAATTACGGGCTGAATTATTCTTTTCTCCAATAATTCCCTGAGCAACCTTAGGTCCTTAAGCCTTTCGCCAGGCTTGCGAAGTCCTGTTGCGGCAATCCTCGCTTTCTTAGTTCCGAATAGAGATGTCCATAGTACATGAGGCAAAATTCCTGGTCCAATACCCGCTTCCAGAAAAACACCATTTTTTGCCAGAGAACCTTTGCACTTGACATAGGAACTCTTCCCAACCGCATCAAAAATGATGTCATAGGTATTGTCCGGTTCGGTAAAATCAGTCTTGGTGTAATCAACTACTTCATCAGCGCCTAAAGATTGGACCAAAGTGACATTTGAAGTACTGCAAACCCCAGTTACCTGCGTCCCCATATACTTGGCAATCTGTACGGCCGCTGCCCCCACACTACCTGATGCTCCAATAATCAGCACCTTCTGTCCGGCCTTAATCCTGCCGGTATCTCTTAAAAAAGGCATCGCCGTTAAAAAGCCATCTACACTTGACGCGGACTCGGCAAAACTCAGGTGCTCAGGTTGATGGCATAAAACACCATCTTCAGGTACACAGACGTACTCTGCATTAGCACCAAAGCCTGGTCCGGCAGTGCCAAATACGCGATCGCCTACTTTGAATTTCATCACCTTGCTTCCAACGGCTTCTACCTCTCCTGCCAACTCTTCACCCAAGCGTTTAAGTTTAGGCTTTCTAAGCCCTGTAAAAAGTCTTGACATATAGGGTTTGCCTTTACGAAAAGTACATTCGGTTGCCGTAACGCTAGTAGCGTGTATTTTTATGAGTACCTCATTTTCCTTCATGCCAGGTTTTTCTACATCTACTAATTCAAGTACTTCTGGTGCTCCATAACGTTGGTACTCCACAGCTTTCATAATGTCACTATTTAACAGGTTCTTAAAGTTGCAGCAAACCTATTCTGAGTACACATCAGCAACGTTTGGAATTGTAAGGAGTAGGTTCAGAATTATAAATGTGAACGACAAATTGCTACAATGCCCTATGCCCTTCTATTGCTTAAGAAATTGCGAAGGAGTAAGCCCAACTTCCTTTTTGAAATAAGTATTAAAGGCTGTTTTGGAACTAAAACCACTTTCATAAGCGAGTCCTTCAATACTTAAATGAGCTTTCCCCGGATTTTTTGCCATGGTTTTAAAGGCTTCAATTCGATAATGGTTTATGAACTCATTGAAGTTTTTTCCAATGATGGAGTTGAGGAGCCAGGAGAGGTAATTGGGATGTAACTCTACCTGTCTTGCCAGGCTACGGAGAGAAACACTGGGTTCTAAATAGGCCTTTGTTTCTTCTACAAATCGTACTATTTTACTCGAATCGGCTCTGCTTTTTTCAAGATCAGGCCTTACCGTTTTTCGCTCTGATAGTTCTTCTGTATCTGTTGGGAAGAGTTTTTTTGAATACTCCAGATACCGCGGATCAGCTCGTAAAGAATCAACCAATGGATCGCCATAACGCAACATAGCCAACGCAGATTTTTGCTCAATGGCCTTATCGACCCAGCCAAAGGCCTTGTCAAGCTCGCCCTGCACCGCATACATCATAAAGCAGTAAGCATCTTCAGTAAAGCCATTGGGCTCACGTGCCTTTTGTTCCAATGCTGATAAACTGGCATTCGACTCCACAACATTTCCCATAAGTGCATAAGCAAGAGCCATAGATCCAAGTTTTTCACCTACTACGATGGCTTCTTCCGCTACAGTATCATAATAGGATAGCACTTCCTTATAACATTTCAATTTGAGCAAGCAAAGAGTCTTCACTGAATGCGCTGGAATGCCCTTATTGTTGGCTTCAAGGCATTGATTAAGCATGACTAAGGCCTTCTCATAGGCACCGATTATGTAGTGAAAGTAGGCTCGAAAAAAATGCGTTTCGTCGGATAGTGGATTGATATCCAAGGCAATATCCAAATGCCGAACGGCCTGCTTCTTAGCTCCTGATATTATGTAAAGAAATGAAGCAAACTGCTGTGCTTCAGCATTGTTAGGGTTGATCTCAATAGCCTTTTTAATTTCCTTAAGCGACTTGCTGTACTCACATTCAACAAAGAAAGCCAGGTTGGCCCGCTGATAATATACCCCGGATGAGTCACTATTGAGTTCATAAGCCTTCTGTGTAAAAGCAGCGGTTTTCTCCCATGCCTCGGCAAATGCCATGGAGGCCGTGGTACCTAAAAAGCTGTAACAATTGGCTAGCCCCAAATATGCTACTGCATATTCAGGATCCAGTTGAAGGGCATGTTTGTAGTGCACAATGGCCTTTTTACTGGCTTCGGGATTCCATTGATTCTCGAAGTATTTAGCCTTCAAACAATGCTGATATGCATCAATACTCTCGGTAGACGGGTTGACCAACTGCTCTCCCAAATCGAAATGACCGAGATGCTCTCTTAGCTTGTCGGCAATTAACAGGCTGATCTCATCTTGTACTTCAAAGATGTTGTTTAAGGACCTGTCCCAGGTTTCTGACCAGAAGTGGTAATCTTCATTTGCCTGAATCAGTTGGGCAGTAATACGCAATGTATTGCCGGATACACGAACGCTACCTTCTAAAATGGTTGAAACATTTAGAGCTTTGGCCACTTCAGGAATGGATACATCTTTGTTTTTGAAATAGAAAGAAGATGTACGAGAAGTAACTTTTAGTCGCGGCAATTTGGCAAGAGCATTAATAATCTCTTCGGTTATACCATCACTGAAATACTCGTTCTCTTGACTGGAACTCATATTTACGAAGGGCAATATGGCAATTGTAGTATCTGTCAAGGCAAACAAAACTCTTATTCAAATTTGCTCGTTCTACACCTACCAAACAACTATCTGTGGCTTGAAAAGGGAAAACCATAAAGAACTGCCCGCTCAAAGAACTACTTCCTCAACACAGAACACAAGTGGTATACTCAATAAGAAAGCCGCCAGGGAAACAGAATCCAAAAGCGGCTTTGTCAATCTCCCAGACAATAGTCTAGTATATATCTATGGTCATGGCCCTCAGTGAAGGACAACTAGCATCAACGGTAACGGTGGCTCCCGGATCGCAACAGGACAGGGGTACGGTAAAAGAATCACTATCAGTTGAGGCTCCGCCACCACATGCACAAGAAGTTACTTCAACGCTCGCAGTTGGGCTCGCAACACAAAATGCCTGTTTAACCTCAGCTTGCACCGGTGTAATGGTGGGACAACCACTAAGAGTTACATTGGTAGTTCCCGGAAGTACGGTTAACGTGGTTACCGATGCAAAGCACATAGAAGTGCATTCAGTTGTTGCCGACGTAACGTAGGAAACATTTGCACCTTTTAAAGTGACTTCATAAGCACAACTGGTACTGTTGTTAATAGTAACTGTTTGAGCCTGTAAGACAGCTGAAGAAAACAGTAGGGCAAGAAAAGCCAAGCTCAATTTTGAAAGGGAGTTTTTTAATAAAGTGTTCATTCTTGAAATTTTGATTGATTAGAGTTTCAATCTCCCACTTTCCATAATCCCCAAAGCTGCCAGTGTATACTTGCCCCCTGCCACTGTATGAATGAACGCTTTATATAAGGTCGTACTTAAACAAAAAAGGAGCATCGCAAATTGCGATACTCCTGAATTTTAAGTCATCTCTTGATTATTCTACAACAATTTCTGTCGATCCGAAACTTCCTTCATTGGTATTCCAGATCAATAAATAAATTCCGGAAGACCAACTTTCGGTCTCAATTTGTTGAATCTTTTCATCAACCAGTGTCCCCTGCAGCTTAACGACTCCATCTGCGGCTATCAGACTATACCTTATTGCTCCACTGTTGTCTGGAACTTTCAAGTTCAGAATGCCGGTTGCAGGGTTGGGAAATACTTCCATTTCAACACCCGCCAGAACCTCACTCCTTGAGTTAATTACGTCTCCTGAAAAGCTGCCACTATTGCAATCGTCCTTAAGGATACCGGTTGCGGCCCCTGCGGTTGTCGCATTTAATATCAAATCAAAATCGTCATAGTACTCCAGTTCATCATCAATATCCGTATGGCTGAGGGCTATGGTGCCATAACTATGTCTAAAGCCCTTACATACTGCAGTACTTGGGGCTCCTGAGCTACTTACTCCACCTAACTCTCCATCATTATTGAATTTAGACAACTGCAGGGTTTCAAAGTTTGACGCAGGAACACCCGCGTTCACTACAACGAGATCTTTATTGCTATTTACTTCCAGATTAAAGGGATGGCAAATGGCAATTGAAAAGTTATCCGCTTCAAAATATGGAACGTTACAAGCATTTTGCTGCACAACAAGGTTGGCATCATAAGCTGAATAAAAGGTAGACCATTTCACTGTGTTTGCCGGCCAATTGATTCCCACCAGCATTTGGTTGTCAAAAGAGCCCAGAGAACTCACCGCCAGTGTGGCGTCGTCTGAAAACTCCATGTCGGCGACTATCATTTCTTCCGAGACATGCTCCTTCAAGCTCAATATGCTTCCGTTCAATGGCTCTACCAAAGCCATGGCAAAACGTCCACTGGCGCCACCAAGTTCGGGCCTGAGCAGCCAGGCTAACTTGCCTTGAGGATCGTTTAAGAGTTTGATTCCATAATACTGAAAATTGCCGGTAGATGTAATTCTATATCCCTGATGCCAATTGAGGTTACCAGTAGCCGCATCAATAGACGCCACATAAGCCACAGCTCTACCGCCTGATCTTCCTTGCCCTGTAACAAACACATTGCTACCAGTGGGCGACATGAGTGCATAGTTTCCTGATACGTAGCGATGATGCCCGGGAGTTACGGCTGTATAGTGCATGAGTCTTTTCCAAACGATATCCAAATTGGCATCTAAGCGGCAAACAATAGAGTAGCGAATTATTAAGGGGGAATTGAAACAAGGGTCAAAATCGTTTGTGAGGAATCCCGTCATAATGTATCCTCCGGAGTTATCGGGAGTAATGTGGGTTCCTATTAGGTCAACAAAATGTCCTGGGTAGAAAGGATAATGAATGGTTTTAGCATCCAATAATTGTCCCAATGAATTAATAGTAAAAACCACCGCATTGATCTCATAAGGTCTGGTCGCTGGACTTACGGCGTGTTGGGTAGTACCGAGCACAACAAAGTTGTTTCCATCTTTGGCAATGTGGACCGCATGATCAACGTCCGTAAAGTCAAAGATTTTACTCCAAATGGTATTCCCATCTTTATCTCTCTTGGTAACAACAATATCAGTTTTGGCACCGCTCTCGCAATTTGTTGCGCCACAGCTTTTATTGTCTTGCGAAGTGGCTGCGACAATGATATCGGTGCCATCCAAGACCATAGAGGGGTCTACTAAATGCTTTGAGGTTTGCATTAAACGATGCTGAGGTTGTGCCAGGAGGCTACAGACTGCTAATAGCCCTGCCAGAATTAGCTGGATTTTTTTCATGTAGTTTGCTTTGATTGAGTCTCAAAGCTCTCACCATACAACTCTATTCACAACAGGAAACCGGGCTAGACCGCATCTCAGCACACCAAACCATAAAATGACTGAAGGAACCCAAATTGGGCCATAATCCTGAACCTTCTATCCGAGACAAGCATGCAACTAAGCACCTCTTCACAACGTCTTAGGGATAATTAACGAATCAGGATGTAATGGGATGAAGGCTGCTCAGGCAATTAAATGTGTAAGTTAGGAAGACTAGTCTCCCCCACCGAAACCAATACTTATGAATCGCGTTACTTCATTATCAATGCTATTGTTGGGCCTTATTGCTTTGTGCTCAACCCCTTTTCACTTAAATGCCCAAAGTCTTTCGGGTACTTACACCATTAACCCTTCGCTTAGTGGGTCCAGAAACTTCAGTTCTTTTCAGGCTGCTATTTCAAGCCTTGACAAAAACGGTATAAGCGGCCCCGTGAGAATAGAAGTGAGTAATGGTACTTACAATGGTCCTCTTATCTTTAAGCCTATTTCAGGCGCATCACTGAGCAATACTGTAACATTCTATAGCCCGCATGCAGACTCTGTTCACATACGCACTTCCAGCTCAAGCAGCAGTTCTTATGCTATAAAGCTGGATAGTGCCGATCACATCGCCTTCGAGAATTTCAGGATTAGCAAAAATCTAAACGGTGCCGCTGTACTTTTCTCCAATAAAGCGGACCATAACATTTTGAAAGGCTGCCTCATTGAGGTAACAAGTGGCAGTGCCGGCCACAGCTCATCGGGCGCCTGCATCTTATTTTCAAACGATGCCAGGTATACTTACGCCTATACGAATCATGGCAACCACAACTCTTTTGTAGACAACACCCTGAAAGGTAGCGGTGTAGCCGTTGCTATAAATGGTCCGTCAGGCAACGACAGAACCAATGGAAACAGATTAATCAACTGTGACATCTCAAAGTCAAACACCGCCATTAGGGCTTTGTACCAGGACAGCCTTGAAATTAGCAACTGTAAGATACATGATCTGAGGCGCTATGGCTACGGTTTGTATGTGCTCAATACTTCCAATGTGAAGATTACCAATAATGAAGTCAATTCAGGCACATCTCACAATTACCTGTATAACCTTAATACATATGGATACAATCAAGTTGCGCCCTCTGAGGTAAGCAACAATATTTTTATTACGAAAGGAACTTATGCCTGCTATTTCTACCGAACCAATTACACGGCAATAGTCCATAACTCTTTTAGCAATACAGGATCCTTTGCTCTGTTTCTGAGAGGAAGCACTATTGATGTACGGAACAACAACTTCTACCAAAGTTCAATTGGAGGAGCCTGTTTATCAACCGATTCCAATAGCACAGTAGTGGCCTGGGATTACAACAACTACTATGCCCCCTCCGGTTCGGTTGCCAATGTTAATGGCAGGACTTTCAGCTCTATTCAGGCTTTGGCGGTATGGAACAAAAAGTACAATCAGCACAATTGGAGTCAAGACCCGGGGTTCAAGAATCTAAATCAGGACTTGCGCCTGAGTAGTACTGCTACTCCCATGCTTGCACCGCTAGTGGGCATTGCAACAGATATCGACGGAGACCAGCGTTGCAACTTAAAAACATCCATAGGTGCCGATGAATACTCTTTTTCCCCCTTCCCTCCTACCGCCTATTTTAATATAGACGATACAGTTACTGTAGGTAGTTATGTTAAAGTCTACAACGGTGTTTCGCGCCAGTTTGCGAAATGTACCTGGCTGGTTAACGGACAAAAGAGGAGCGATTCCTTCCACTTTGACTACATACCATCCACATTGGGTAGGGACAGTATTTCACTCATATTTGAAACCTGCTCGGGCTCAGACACCTTCAGCCAAACCACTGTGGTAGTTCCTGCCACTAAGGCTCCCGTAGCCGATTTCTATGTAAAACAGAAAGCTAGTGTTCAGCAGCTCATAAGTTTGTTAGACCTGAGTGAAAATGGTCCGGCTACCTGGTATTGGGATGTAAGCCCTAAAAGTGCCTATAACTACACAACGAAAACATGGGAACCCACCTACCAATGGCTCAGTTCCAATGATTCCAATAGCGCTACCCCGTACATCACCTTTTTAAAACCCGGAGAATACGGTGTTAAGCTGGTAGTAGGTAATACCCTTGGTAAGGATTCACTATTAAAAAGCGCTGCTCTATCTATAGACGATCATCTAATAATGTGCAATACCAATAGATCAAATGCCAAAGAGGGAATACTATTTGACGATGGAGGTGAGTATGGTTTTTACAGTTATGCTGACTCAAATCACTCCAGAGTGTGTACCACGCTTATTTCTTCCTGCTCAGGGCGCATTGAATTTGAAGTAGCTGATTTTGATCTGGGAAAAGGAGATTACCTACGTATTTATGATGGTCACAACGCCAGTGGAAGACCGCTATGGAACACTGATTACAGCAGCCTTGGAATGAAGGGTGATATTGGGGATAAGAGCATTAAATATTCCTTTACTGCTAAGACTGGAACTGCCTATATCGAATTTGAGCGTGACAGTTCCTCTTATACCATTAGCTCAGGTTTTGCCATAGAGTGGAAGGTAAAGCCCACTTCCTGGCCTGCACCATTGGCCTCCTTTAGTATGCCTGACACCGCCTGTATAGATTATCGTATGCTTCTGGAAAATACTTCCATTGGCAACTACAGCTACGCTGCCTGGGACCTGGGTGCGGATGGCATTGTAGAACAAACAGGTGATACTTTCTCCTATAAATTCAAAAAGGCTGGGACTCATAACATTGCTCTCTACCTTCACAGCGCCTGTGCCGCAACGGACACCCTTATCAAGCAGGTACGGGTAGAGAAGGTATCAAAAGCCCCCCGGCCTTACATCACTGCTTCCAGAACCATTGCAGAAATTGGAGACACCATTCTACTCTCTGTAAAAAGCACCTACTGTACCAACAAGACAGTATGGACCATTAGCCCTTCAAATTATCGCATACTTGAGGGAGACCTTAACAGCAACAAACTCAAGGTATATTTCACGAAAAAGGGGGCCTACACTCTGGAAGTAGAACAAAGCAACTCGTATGGAAGTGGAAGGCAAAAGCTTAGCAGTCATATCAATATCATCCAATACTGTGTACCCTACACTCTGGGACTAGACAAGGGCCTGGGAATAAGCAGGGTTTCAATTGGTTCCATAGATAACAGTACTGCTGTTGGCTCAAGTCCCTACGAATACTATGATGAGCAAAGCACGATTTTAGAAGTAGGTTTGGAATATCCTTTCATTATTGAAAGGAATGACACTTCAAAATCAATGTCGAGAAAGGTGTGGATTGACTGGAATATTGACGGAGATTTTGACGACGCGGATGAGCTCATTATTCATGAGACGGCCGCAACCAGTAAAAGACTCAGCGGTAAAGTGAAAGTACCTGGCTGGATTGCTTCAGGAACAACGCGGATGAGAGTAGCTACCAATTATAGCACTCAGAGCAATAGATCATGTGGTCCGCATCAGTTTGGCGAGTTTGAAGACTATAAAATCATATTGAATGACACCGACAAAGTGGCCCCCATACTCAGTATTTATGGTGCTGCTGACACTACAATAACCGTTTATAGTAAGTGGACAGAGCCAGGTTTCCTTGCCTTAGATGCCAAGGATGGAGATATAAGCTCAATGGTAGTGATTACCGGTACTCCAAACACCAATAAACCAGGCACCTATTTAATAGAATACCTCATTCTGGACAATGCCGGTAACAGCAGTCGCGTCAGCAGAACGGTGAAGGTTGCAGACGATGTAGCACCCACCATTAGCTTGAATGGGGCGGCAACCATTTGGTTACAATTGGGCAATAGCTTTATTGACCCTTCGGCACAGTTTAGTGATAACTATGACAAGAACTTACAGCTAGTAACAATCGGCAAGGTAAACGAGAAGAAAACAGGAACTTACACATTGGAATATTGTGTAACGGATTCATCTGGCAACGGTCCTATATGCCTGAGCAGAACGGTTGTGATTGGAGACACCGCAGCGCCAGTGATTACCCTACATGGTACAAATCCCAAAATTATTGACGTACTAAGCACATACTCCGAAGATGGCTACACTGTGAATGAACCCAATTTTTACAAAGTGGTTATATCGGGTACCTGGAAAGGCAAAGCCGATGTTTTGGGTTCCTTCACTCAAGTATTTACCGCGATTGACAGTAGTGGGAACATTGGTTCTGCCACACGAACTATAGAAGTAGTAGACCGAGAAGCTCCCAGCATTGTTTTAGAGGGAGTTTCTATAGATTCTGTGAAACGCTATGACACTTATACCGATCCCGGTGTTACCATCTCAGACAATTACTATAAGCTATCTGACCTTACCATAAGCAAGGGAGGAACCTTTACTGGCACTGACGAACTGGGGACCTATATCATTGAATACAATGCCGAAGACCCAAGTGGAAATGTGGCCCTAACGGTTTCAAGAGCTGTGGTTGTTTGGGAGGATATTTCAATTGACGAAAAACCGAATAACCTGAGTATTAACTTGTTTCCAAATCCTACCAGCAGGTACCTTCATTTGAAAGTAAACAATGCCGATGAAGAACACTTGTTTGTAGAAGTAGTGAACACATTGGGACAAGTGATTGAGGAAAACAATATTATGCTCTATGACCAAGAAGCCCGACTCAACGTTGCCTCTCTACCTTCCGGTGTATATATGCTTGTGCTAAGGGTTGGAAATGCCAAAATGGCCCTGCCGTTTAGAAAAGTGGAGTAGAATACATACGTATTGCAGAGTCTTTACTTTTTTGTTTCTCTGGCAACAGAAAGGGCTTTTTTAAGAAGGCCCAAGGTCTCTCTTTCATCCATTGTTTCTACAATTTGAACTTCTTCGCCTTGAAGTTCTCTTACTAGCTCACGGTATTGTTCAAGCGTCCAGTTTTTGGTGTTTTGATCTGCACCGGGAATTGCACGTTTGGCTGCACTGTATCGGCAAGCGCCTGGAGCAAAGAATATCACAGACCATTGACGCGATTCTAACTTTTCTATAAAGTCATTATCGTTTGTAGTGGGCACATATTCAGGATTTCCAATAAGCGGTGGTATAGACTGCGAAGCCCTCAAGGATTGAACAGGATCACACCCTCTGGCTAGAATGCTCTTATTAGAGTGATCGACAACTGATAACTGATTGTTCATTTCAAGATTCTTTACTGGTGATAGACCATCGGCCATTGCCATTTTCCATACTAGTATGATTGCCAAACCTGCAATCACGGTTGTGTACTTCCATTTCTTTTTAAGCTGCATGACCGTTTTTTTACGTGGTTCAAAGGACTTTATAAACCCTTGCCTGCACATGGTAAAAAAGCAGTTATTGATGGTAAATAAAGCAACCATCGTTCACAGCCTTAAAGCAAAGGTGACTCATTTCCTAAGAGCAGCTGAGCAACTTTATGTTTGCTGCTTCCATTACATTTACAGAGGTATTGGTTTGGTTCAATGAATTTCGTTAATCCTGATAAGGCATTATGAGAATTACTATTACGTTGGTTTTATTCTTAGTCTCAGCTTTCCATTTATCGGCTCAAAACACACTTTCGGTAGGATATCTTGGGCATGTATTCATTCGCCCGGGGGTTACACTTGGGCTGGAAATCCCATTAAAAACGCTCGAAAGAGAAAAAATGGATGGTGAGGTTGAAGCTGTAAAAACCAGACAATTTTTTGTTCGTCCCTCAGTAGGCACTTTTACCAGGTCTCGTTTTTATACATCGACTCTATTGGATGTTGCCGGTGGGTGGAATTGGAATAAATCCACATCAAAATTTGGTTCTAGCTTGTCATTTGGCTTCGGCGTACTGGCCCAAAATGAAGTAATACGTATTCAAACAAACTTTAAAGGAGATATTACTGAAAGGGACAAAGAGCTACGCGGCTATTTCCTGCCGAGTATCAAATACTCACTTCACAAAAAGTTGAGCGAAAACATTGGCCTCTATACACAATGGAGCTATGGTATGAAGCTATCACCAACACGGGTTCGATCGGCAATTTTCTTCATGGAATTGGGTTTCAGGTATTCATTGCAATCAAAAGCTCCAGCAAATGACTAGACAAGAATTCATCAAAGCATGCAGTCTTCTAGGACTGGGCACTGCTATTCTCCCTTCATCACTAACATCATGTGAAACAGGTGATGATGGCCCTATTGATGTGCAATTCAAAGGCAAAGTGCTGGTGATTGGTGCAGGTTCAGCTGGTTTAATGGCCGCCTATACCCTTCAGCGGTATGGTATTGACTTCGAAGTCCTAGAGGCTTCAGCCGTTTACGGAGGTCGTGTTAAGAAAACAGTGGATTTTGCCGATTTCCCAATTGACTTGGGGGCAGAATGGGTACATGAAACACCATCTGTTTTTAGCCGACTTATTGATGATGAAACAGTTGATGGGAATATTGATTTGATTCCCTACAGCCCTGAAACGTTTTATTCATGGACCAATGGCCGGCTGGACAGACGCAACTGGCAAGGCCCCTTCTATGGAGAACATAAGTTTACTAACAGCACCTGGCACGATTTCTTTGAAACTTATATCCTGCCTTCAATAGAAAATAAAATTCGCTACAACGAGCCTGTTGTTGAGATAGACTACTCTGGAGACCAGGTGGTAGCACGTATTGAAGGGGGCGGTAGCTACACAGCAGATAAGCTGCTGGTAACAGTGCCCACAACTATTTTAAAAAGTGGTTCTATAACATTTACTCCAGCGTTGCCAACTGAAAAGCAGGATGCCTTAGAGAACATGTACGTACCTGAGGGCATTAAAATATTCCTGGAATTCTCTGAGAAGTTTTATCCTGATATTGTTACCGTTTCAGATGGAACGGGAGCTCCCAGCGATGAGAAGATTTTTTACGATGCGGCCTTTAAAAAGGAGTCTGAAAAGAATGTGTTTGCCCTCTTTAATGTGGGGCCTTCTGCGGCCTTGTATACCAATGAAAGTGATGACGAAATATTAAAGATCGTTCTCGGCGAACTCGATGCCATGTTTGATGGAAAGGCCACAAAATATTACCAGAAGCATATTATCCAAAACTGGTCTGCCGAACCTTATATCAGAGGCTCATACACATACTTTCATGACACGGAAACCACTTCTGTAGAAGCCATGACAAAGCCCTTGGATGACAAGGTTTATTTTGCCGGAGAAGCACTACATGAATATGCCGGTGCCACCGTTCATGGAGCGGGACTCTCAGGTAAGACAACCATAGAAACTCTCTTACAAAGCCAGTAGTCCTGAGTACTTGTGCTTAAACCCTTAGCCATTAAAAGTAAGATTGGCTGATTTAAAGCTAAAGTTCAAACGCGTTCCAAATCTGATTTTAGTTCGGGCAACTAATTGGTCAGACCTTGATACAAATAAATAGAGCGGTCAATGACCGCTCTATTACTACTGTATTCTTCCCCCCTTTTGTCCAAGCCTATATTTCATAGATATCAATGGTCACATCCGTGTTGTTGCAGGTAATAACAACTTTTATCTGCTGGTTAAACGTATAACATCCGCCAGCAGGCACCCAAAAAGTACCCGATTGGGTAGTACCGGGGCCGCATCCACTACAAGCTGGTGCCTTCACAGTTACGTTGCCACTTCCAAAGCTTACTGCCGTCACATTGGCAGCTACCAACTCATCAATGTTGCAGCCATTTCCAGAGATGGTAGAGGTAACACTGCTATTGTGAGCGTAAGTAGTAGTGGCGCTGGTGCACGGTGCACACAGTTCCACTCCTCCAAAAATGATGTCCATATCACAATCGGTATTGTTGTTTACGGTGGCGCTTTGTGCACTTAATTGGCATGATACAAAAAGCAGCAGCATGCATACTCCCACACCTTGAAAAAGGGTTCTTGTTTTACTAAAATGTCTCATACTTAATTATTTAGGTTGGCATCGAAAGTGCTATTCAAACAGCTCTTTCATAGAGAGAATGTATATGCCGCACGTTCAACTGTATAGGGCTACATAGCCAATGTGTGGTACCACAAGTTGATTTCAAAAACTATACCTGTGGAATGATTAATGTAACCCTGGTCCCCGTGACCTGACCTCCGTTA
>ENA-OWNT01000452-OWNT01000452.1-seawater-metagenome-genome-assembly--contig:-NODE-452-length-97283-cov-6.627842_pt1 | contig 97283 bp, 94 predicted proteins | sample MGYA00238136_ERZ651165 | MGnify/ENA primary metagenome ERZ651165 (study PRJEB26861, sample SAMN08777766) | seawater metagenome | isolation source: coastal seawater | place: USA: Florida | collected...
CTCCAGACTAGTTTGGTACTTACATTATAACCAGTAACTACTTCTTCTGCTGCAATCTTAACATGACTGGTAATAAGTCCGCCAAGTGGGCATGAGGGTGTAGAGAGCGTCATGTCAATTTCTATGATGCTAAGTTCGCTATTTATATTTATTTTATATACCAGCCCAAGGTCTACTATGTTGATATCCAGCTCAGGATCTTTCACATCGTACAGAGCTTGCAGTACCATCATTTTTATTTCATATTGAGGATCTGTGATATCAATATCCATTATACTTATGTTTCAGTTTGTTTACAATACTAACAACATGAATGGTGTAGATAATACTACCCAGGAACATCAGCCCCCCACTACAATATAATATAACATGGTTCTTTACAATGAGACCGACAAGAAAAGCCAGTATCCCCGGCAGATACAACATCATTTGCAGCCATACAGTTTTTTCTTTGTATAAGTCTTTTGGCATGATATCAGGAAGTTGGTTGGGTTTGGTGATGTGCATCCAAACAATGAAGGGTAATGTCTTAAACGTCTGCCCCATTATAATAGTACTGACAAGCCCTCCCAAAAAACAGAAGCCAAATGCGGTTGATATATTAGTTGAATTTGTAGCCTTTATCGCAGCAATCAACATAACGACTGTTGCAATGATAAAAGTGATAGCAACAAAAGTTTGTTTCATTGCGGCATCCATTTTTTTACGTAAAGCTGTTTGGTAGCAGCCCTTTATGTACAATCCATATGACACCAAGCCTATTGTCACCATCGCGATGTATATGATGCTTCCATTAAACGACTTAAATACCATCCCTTCTATCAGGAACAATGTAAGCCCGCCATTCATTGTATAGAACGTTATATTAAGTAGTTTAAGGTTTTCTTTACGGCTTAGTAGAAACATTGGCATCAGTCTCGAACTGACTCCAATTATTAACTGCATAAACCAACCGGCCATACCAATTGGTGCGTGTATTTTAAGATAGTGTAAATGTTCTTCAGGGAAAATAGGATATGTAAGGTTGATAAGTAGCAATATCCCTACTATTGCAGTAATTGCAAGCCATGCATGTGCCATCAGGAGGATATCTGTTATTATGCTTTGGGGGCCTGCAGATATTGTTCTGTAAATATTTATAGTGTGCAAGAGTATCCCAATAATCACGCCTCCTGCTGCAATATATGTTTTGTATGTAAACTGGAAATTCCAGAATGAAAGTACTAATACAGGGATAAGGAAAACAAGCAACAGTATATTGAATTTAGGTATAAACTCATTATATAGCTTATGCTCAGAAATAACTGGTATCAATTGGTTAGTTGCTCCCAAAATTATCATTGTAGCCCAACCCAACACAAACAGGTGAGCCACAGCTAACAGTTTAGGCTGAAAATAGTGAGTTAGAATGTCGGGGATAGAGATGATAAGCAAAAAGTGAATTATTACAAATGATATTGCACCTGTAACATAATAAGGTATTACAGTTCCTAGTTTTGATATCTGTTCATCTGGCGGCTTCATTTATGTGCATCATCTGAGTTAATATTTTTATAGATAAGCATCAATAAAGCACCTGTTGTTAGTTTGAATTGATAGCTATAGCCCATAGCTCTTAATTCAGGAAGCAAAAACATGGGGATTTTTTTGTGATAAATCAACAAGGCTTTATGTTCATCCAAACGCTCTAACTTTCCTAATATATGCTGCATAGGTAAAGGCATCGGCATATCACGCACATCTGTTTCAATGATATTGAGATCGTATCTTTTTCTTGTTTCTTCAAAAAGTTGTTCGTTTATAAGATTCTTGTCAATCAATGTTAGGTCGCTAGTTGTTTTATTTATGTAGGTATATACAACATCGACACCCGGATGTTTAACTACAATATCACATCCTTTGCGTTCCAGTATTTTGATTAGAGGGAAGGGTACAAAGCTATTAATCAATAGCAATGTACCTCCTTCCCTCAGGTTCAACAACACTTTTATTATATCCTGAAAGGGATCCTTATTCTCATTAATCGTTTGTCGGACATCTAATACTTCATCATATGATATGGCGCACTCTATTTCGCCTGAGGGAAGAGTAATACTTGTTTCTTCATCATATGAAGGATAAGGAAGGTTGAAGCCAAGAGGTCGTAATTTACTGGCAAAAAGAGATAACGAACATTTGCCTATCTTCACTGCCTCGGAAATTGTTACTCTTCTTGCCAGTACTTTTCTCAACACAGGGTTTTTCAATTTTCTGAAAAGAGGGTTGATAGATGCAATTGCATCTATCACATCAGGATTAGCTTTTATCAATTCGGAGATTCTCGTCTCAGGACTTATTGTAATCATCATTTTAGTTTTGTGTAAGCCTTTTGTTATCCTCTCCGGCTTTTAATGCTTTAGGAAACAATATGTTGTTCTCAAGATGTATATGCGTTTGGAGATCAGTCTCAAACTCTTCTAATTTATGCATCAATAGCCTGATGCTGTTACATGCATTTTCAGGTACAATAAATCCATTTGTTATGGTTCTTAATTCCTGTAGTATTTCTCCTGCAGCTTCATGTTCGCACTCCATTACTGCAATTGGGTCGTTAACCGATTTAAACCCCTGAACAGATAACATATCGGGTGTTTCCAGTGTTTTGATATATGGGAATACAATCTGTTCTTCTTTTTTCATGTGAGAGGTTAATTCACACATTAGTTTCTGTACTTTTTCATTCACGCTTATTAAATAAGGGAGTGATGAGCCATGGTGTGCAGCTACTTTTTCTGAAAGCTCTTTAAGCACAGGTGCTGACTCATTTACGTAACTATGGTGTATTGTAATTATATAATCAATCAAAAAAGAAAGTTTCCATGAATTAAAGTCATGCTGCTTACTGCTATATTGTTCTGCCCGTAAGAGCTCTTGTTGTACCTTTAATATATCAAGTTCCTTTTCAGCACATGCTTCTTCAAGTGTCTTTTTCCCACCGCAGCAAAAGTCAATACCCATTTTTTTAAACACTTCTGCCTTTCTCATGTCTTTTGCAACTATTTCTCCTAGTGTTTGAACATCTTCATTTTCAGCATTCTTTCGTATCTCCACTTCCCATATCTCCGGCCCGTTAACCAGGTAAGTCCATGAAAAACAGTTGCCACGTTCGCCCAGTAGTTGGTAATACAATGGTTTGGGGTCATGGTCATTATGAATTACCACCATATCGCCTGCATTTATACTGTCAAATGCATCGAAAATGGCCGGATGTTTCATTCTTGGTTCTAATACTGTTACATCAATATACTTTTGCTCGTTCATAATTATATTTTTTTCATCTGGAATGTAATTATTTGTGTATGTCTTTTATTACCACTCTCATTGTTATGCCTGTTATTGTAGAAGCTAAATACTAGCATGACACTTCCTACAAATAACCCTGCTCCTGTCACCCATAGCATCCATGAATAGATACTGCTGTTCGTCATTAACATTACACCCAACCCTTGCATCATCAAAATCACTTCATTAAGTACAACTGCTGAGGCAAAAACATTTACAGCCATTTCTGATGTCTTGTTTTGTCTCAGGTAACCTGCCTGCAAAAAGTGAGCAATGAGATAGAGCGAAACAAAACCGAGTAGTACAAGGTGCAGAAAGCCAATGATCATCGGACGATTTGCAAATACCAGGTTCCCTATTTCCGTAAATATCGTTAGTGACTGCATGAGCATTTTCAACACAAACGCACCAAATGAGATGGAACCAATGGCCAAAACTGTTTTGTTCATTTCTTTTAGCGGAGCTGTTATCGTTTTTAATGTGCTTATGAAGTATATACAGCATAACAAAAGCAACAAGCTACCAGCTACAGCAATGATTCGAAACCACGTATTAGGATAGTGCCATAAATATGATAAGAACATGGAAGGTATTACCGTTAATACAAGTACTATGGCAAATTGATATAACATCTTCTCTTTAGCAATCGGTATCCTGTGTTCTAATCGATTGAAAAACAGTGCCATGATGGCAAGTGTGAAAAATCCATTATATTGTAAATGCAGGTAAGTATATATTGAGTCCCTATACAGGAACACATTATTAGATTTTGAAGCAAATAAATAGGCTAGGACAAATGGTCCTACAGACGAGAGAACAAGTGATACAAGTGCAGATATAGATAACAATTTTACCGTTCTACTATTCTTTGTGTATATAAGATGTTTTATAAAGAGGTAGCTATATGCATATGTGGTGAATATAAATAGTATAGAAAATAATATTGAAAATAGTCCATACCCTTGAAATGGGAATGATAACAACATTCCAATTGCAAATACCAGAATACAAAGCAACAGCCATTTATACCTGTTGTATTTATTGACCGACCGTGGTAATATTTCATAGGTCATCAGCACTAAGAGGACAAGTGATACCCACCCTCCAAATGCGTAGTGCGAATGTGCATGTAGCAAGTACTTGAAATCTATAAATGGTATTGAAAATAATATCTTACTCCTGAGAACAAAGCCCAGCAGTGCAACCACGCATAAGTTAACTAATGCTATGCCTACCCATATTTTTTTTGATTTATTCATTCCCATTTGATAAAAGATATTATTGTCTTTTATTTTGATAAATTTTTTATGTCTGTATAGATTTTAGTACATGTTCTCCGCTTTTTATATCATTGGCCAATTCAATTATTGTACTTGATTCAAGTACTCGCTTTAATTTTTCTCTTATGGGCTTAAATTTATCGTGTAAAGGACATGGGCTAGTCTCAGAACATTTTTGCAAACCAATAGCACATCCATTAAAAACAGCATCTCCATCAACAGCATACACAATATCAATTAGCCTGACTTTCATCTGTTCTTTGGTGATGTAAAATCCCCCGTGTACACCTTTTCGTGAACTGATTAAGTCTTTACCTGTTAAGACTTGTAATATTTTAGCAGTAAAATGTTGTGGGGCCTCAATATTCTCACATATGTCATGTATGCCAATTCTATCTTCTCCATTGTAGGCAGAAGCAAGATAGATTGTCGCTCTTATGGCGTATTCGCACGTTTTAGAAAACATTTTAATTCTTTTTTATCCAAAATTCATCCATCCAATCAAGGTCAATAATATCATCATGTAAAGATGCAATTATTTGTCCGCTTACAATGAGCTTACTTTTGTTAGAATACAACTCGATATATGGGAATAATACCCTTTCTTCATATCTTATGTGTTGTCTGAGATGTTCTTCAAACTGCTTCAAGTAAACATACTCACTTATATTGTTGTATATAAGATCTACCAGCTTTTTAATCTGATTATGATCATCGATTGCTATCCTTGTTTTTTCATTATTTTTTTCAAGGAGAGTAAAAACATATTGCTCTTCTTGATGAAAGTGAGGCTTGAGATGTATATTGTAAATGAATATAACATACTTTGATATTCGTTCAGGAGCAATCTTCCAATCAATACCCATACGAATTTTCCAACACAATTGCAGTCCAAGGTGATGATCTCTAGACAATGGTTTTAATTCTTCAGATCGCTTTAATGGGGCTACTTTTTCCATTTTACTACAAATATACTCAAATGATTTAAATAAAAGATAAAATTATCTTTTATTTAAATCATTTGACATTTTCTTTACAATGATTAACAAGTTTCCAGTACATCAAAGCTATTGTTGATAAGCCTGTTGCTGCAAATAGTCCGGCAATAGCAAATACTATTATTGCAATATTTACAGGCTTCATCATTTCCTGGAATGAACCTATTTTTAAAATAATACTCCTATAGCCTTTTAATACTCCGGCAGATATTAATGCCAGCCAGAATATGCCAAAGCTGATTTGTGTGAGGTAAAACGCTTTCAGAAATATTGTCTTCCTTACAATGTCTAAATTGTCAATCTTTATTGAATAACCAATTATGGCCAGCAATATCATAGTATTTATTCCTATGGTTGTACCCATAGCATGTGCAACAGTAATATGTGTTCCATGTGTAAACCGATTAATAGCAGGTATAGACATAAATAGTGCAAGTATGAGGTTAGCGAATACCCAAAACTCTGATGCCATCAGAAACCGATATGGTATCAAGTGTTTCAGCTTCCTGCTCTCGCTTAGTTTTGCTTTAAACCCTCTGATAATGCTGATAAGTATTAACCATTCTGTCATACTTATGATATATGATATGTGCCTTACCCAATTGTGTGTAGGTAGATTGTAAATATGATGCCCCCAATTAAACATTAGGTTGGTAAATCCTAGAAAGTAAAAGAAAAAAGCCTTTTTGTCGGTAGCAATTTCCTGCTTCCCACTGATTTTCACCATCAGGTAAAGTGAAGAACCATATATCATCTGATTCCAAGCGCCTACCATAGAACCATTGGCCTTCCATTGTACTGTCAATTCGCGTAGAAATGATTCTCTGAACCACGGTATTTGCCACAAATTTTGCTCAATGAATGTGAGAAAAAAGAAGAAGATACCGGTAGACCACATCCATATATATAGTGGCTTAATATTTCTTGTTTTATACCAGCTTATAAAATATGACATCATCAGGCAGCACCAACTGAGCAACAATGGCAACGCAAGCCAAGCTGGGAACTCCCAATATTCTCTTCCTCCGAACCTTTTTAGTAAATAAGAAATAAAGATTATGAGGATAGTGGTTGACCAACATAATATAAATACTCTTTCAAGTTTTAGCTGAAATGGTGTTTTAATAAAAACATCTTTAGTAAACAGCATAATGCCTAATGTGCCACCACTGATAATAAAAAAAAGTGCTGATGAGGTATGAAAGGGGCGCATCTGGTAGAATGGCAGATATTTGTTAAATAGCTCAGGATAAAGGTACGCCCATGAAGAAAGAATGCCGAAAATGAGAGCCGACATCAATAAGGAAAGGACAATCTTCGTATAAAGCCTTAGAGTCTTAGTCATTTGTTTATAATATAAGTTCCGCTCCAATGAACTGACCGTTCATCAACTTGTGATTTCCCTGTTTTGTCTACCCAAGAGAGAAATGCTACAACATTTTCAACTTCATCATCATTCAGCCCGAAATCTGGCATACTTCCAGTTCCATGCTTTATGAATGTGTACATGTACTCTTTGCCTTTATTCCTATCACCTGCAATATTTGTCAGATCCGGCCCCATATACCCACCCAGACCATATAATTGATGACAACTCTGACAATTCTTGTTTTGCCATATCTCCCATCCAGATACAATTGACTCATCCTGGTAGGAAGGCTGAGTTCCATCGTCATAAGCATATGTCCAGAAAGTGTAGACGCAGAATGTTGTAAACAAAACAATCCAAACTTTTTTAAACATATCAAGTGTCAAATTGATTACACAATGTATATTTTGCTATTGCTTATAAATATGACTATAGTCATTATTTTCCTACTCACCAGGCCACTGCAGGGACAAGTATATTGTTCACCTCATTTCCTCTATCCATTAGCTCATCTTTCATCTTTGATATAGCTGCTCCTGTTATATTTTCTATTTTTGAAACAAGCTCCTTATAATACTCAATACCCTCAAGTAAATTTGCTTTAAATACACGAAAATGCTTGATCTGTTTAGTGCTGAAATCGTATTTTTCTATCTCTTTCTTAAAATAGTTAATATACAATTCCAGCTCATTGATGAACATATGCGGCCGGTATAGTGTGTTTAGTTTATTTACGCGTCCGTAGATATGTCCTACTAATTCAGAAAGTGACATTATGCTTGAGAAATACGCAAGATTAGGTCCCGGGCATATAGTTACTGCTGACAGGTTATGTGACAAAGGAAGTTCATCTTTTATGAGAACAGGCGCACCAAGACCTTCACAAAGGCAATCTTTTTCAGTAATGGCATTATACTCATTCTCGTATGCTTTACCGGTTAGATTTTTTTCATTGAGCTGTTTTATCTTAAGATGCTGATACAGGCGAGAGGCTGTACATATTGGCTCAGTTGTAAATTCTGTATTAGTAATAAGGTGCTTTTTGTAACATGGACTACCTGGTCTCCCTTCTGCAATACGTTCTTTTCGTTGTAGTTCTGCCGAACTTTTTTTGAAATTATTAAACGGCACACCCAAAGGGGAGGCATTGCTTAAGTAATAGTCATTTTTTTCTGCATTAGCCAGGTTGTTGAGGGTATCATTGTCTACATTTGTGACTTCTGGCACCAACAAAAAGGGACTTCCCCATCCAATACTATCCAGTTTGTAATAGGATTGAAGAAACAGCTGCTCTTTAGCAGTGCCTACACCACCTTGAACAGTTACTTTGATCTGTGGTTGATTAAGAAACCCTTGTATTTTTTTAGATGCATATGCTGTTTCACACAATGTGTGCAGCTCTTCAGTAAGCTCATTTCGTTTTATCTTAAACTCTTCAAGTATAGGTCCTAATAATAAACCTTCTGTAGCGAATGCATGGCCACCACAATTTAATCCGGATTCAATTCTGAATTCTGACACGAGCAATCCTTTCTTTGCTAATATTTTTCCTTGTATTATTGCTGAACGGTAGTCACTGACTTTCAGGATAATTTTCTTTTTTAGAGTCCCATTTTCATCAGGGAAGAAATCACTGAACTGCTCAATGTAATTATATAGCTTAGGATTATAGCCAGCCGAGAGTACAACTGATGATCGTAATCGGCTATTTGCAAATCCTCTTAATGCAGATAACGCATCTGAGTACTCTGCAGGTAATACCATATCGTTTGAGTCCGAATTAATTCGGTCTACTTTAGCCATTATGTTTACATCAATACTTCCTGCTACTATTGAATCTCGTAATTCTTGTTCTAACGCGTCTTTTGCATGACTATCTCTGAGGGCTTTATAACTATTATATTTTGTTTTCAACGCTGAAGTATCTGGTAATAATTCAAAATACTTAGTTATGTCGCTATCGCACCCAAACGTTTGTCGCTTTATATCGGCTATTTGTGTTTCAACAATAAGAGAAATCAGGTCTAAGTAGGCAGTAATCCTTTTTGCACGATAATCATCGTAGTTGGTATTAATTTCGGTATATGCAACACCAAAGTTATGTGCATGATACTTTCTCATTTGTTCCAGTAACTCATCACCCATAATAGATATTACTGATGAGATACCATACTTTGCAACTTTCAGCGGTGTGTCAATAGAATATGCAACACCCAGGACAGGTATGTGGAATGTATGAATTGATGTGGACACCATATAAATACTTTGTTTGGACAAATATATCATCCAATAAAAGAGATAAACATGTCTTTTATCATTAAAAATGATGACTTCCGTCATTTATACGTGCAACAAAAACTGATACATTCGCTGATATATCCCAACATGTATGCATCAACGAGATAATAATAATCGCGAAAAAACTGTTGCAGATTCAGAAACAATAATGACAGAAGTTGTATACCCCAACGATGCCAACCCAATGGGGATGTTACAGGGAGGAAAACTAATGCAGTGGATGGATACCGCATCAGCTGTCTGCGCGCAAACACATGCCGGACGTATTGCGGTAACTGTATCTATTGATAAGGTTTCTTTTAAGAATCCTGCACGAGTAGGCGATATTATTAATATTAAGGCCAAAATGACCAGGGCTTTCAATAAGTCTATGGAAATATTTGTACAAGCCTGGTCCCGAAAGATTATCAGTGGAGAGATACACCTGATAAACGAAGCGTATTTTACTTTTGTAGCGTTAGATGAGAATGCAAAAACCACGACTGTTCCAAAAATAAAACCTTCAAATACCGAAGAAAGGATACAGTATAAACAGGCCTTAAGCCGCAAATTGCAATGAGGTATACACGAAACCTTCAGTAAAGCCATACGCGTATGAAAGAAATATTTGATTTTATCCACTCGTCAAAGGTTGCTACTGTCTGTTGTGTGAAAGAACTAATGCCACATTGCTTTAATTGTTTCTACGTATTTATGGATGAATATCCGGCAATTGTGTTTAAATCCTCTGACAAGTCAGAACATGTAAAGATAATGCAGAAGCATACTACAGTTGCCGGGACAATCTATGCCTGCTCAGCAAACAATATTGACAATGTTGGCGTACAGTTTAAAGGTCAGGTATTACTAAATAAGCTAGTCAATAACAGGGCTGGAATGTGTTATTATAAACGTTTCCCGATGGCAGCTATGTTATCAGGCAGTTTGTATGTGGTACTATTGAATGATATTAAATATACCAAAACTTCAAAGGGAATACGAACCAGATCCTCATGGTCAAAACAGAAATAACAAACTATGTCTATTACAATATTTAAAGAGTTTACATTCGATGCTGCACATTATTTACCGAATGTTCCATCAGGACACAAATGCAGGCAAATGCATGGTCATACATACAAACTTAAAGTATTGGTAACCGGAGAGATTTCAACAGAAGGTTGGGTAATAGATTTTTCTGATCTGAAAGCAGTTGTCAACAAATATATTGATAAGGTTGACCATAAGACATTGAACAATATTGACGGCTTGGAGAACCCCACATGCGAACTATTAGCTGCCTGGTTTTGGAAAAATTTAAAACCACAGCTACAACAACTTACAGCTATTGAGCTTTTCGAAACACCAACATCCGGTGTCATCTACAAAGGATAATTCTTCGATTGTATTCTATTCAGTCCTAAAAGTTATACTATTACTTAGTTCTGCTCCATCGTGATCTACAACAGCTGAAATACTCAGTATTATATCATTGTTTCCGGTCATCGTGTTTACCCAATACTCATTTATATGGATTTCTGTACCATGTGTATGTTCACTATAAGTATGTATCACATCTCCATTGCTTTTTGCCAGGGTTATTTCGTAGCCATGCATTTCTGCTTCTGCATTTATACTTGCATTAATATATACAGTATCACTATTTTTAAATACTTGTTGTTCAAAAGGTGTTACTATCATAATGTCATTTTTATCTATGATAGCAGGGGCAGGAAAATCAGCTTTCTTACATGAAGCTATCACCGCTGTTAATACTAGTGCTATTGTTTTCAAATACTTGTTCATCATTTATTATTATTTAATCAAAAAAGAAAATAAAGGCCGGTTTCAACTTTATACTTGCTATTTATCTTTCCACCTGCATAGTTTTGACTTACGGGTACAGACAACCTGACCTGCCCTCCAATACTCCGATAAAAGAATTGCATACCAGCTGCTCCGTATAATACATGCCCGCCACTTTCTCGATTTTTTGCTGACCAATAATAGTTGCTGTAATCAAGACTGCTAATTTCATAGCGTATACCCACCTGCGGTATTATATTATTATCCCTCAATCTCATAGTCCTGAACATTGTAATTCCTGCACCTAACCTGTTCCCGAATTTGTAATCATATTTATTGGCAGTTGTTAATGTATATGAAAGTTCAGTGTTCAGTCCGTTTCGCTTCTGTTGTATGGTATAGTTAATATTGGCAATAAAATCAAATGATGCTGTTCCAGACTGCATATTCGGCATGCCATCGCCGAGCCTGATTGCATCGATGTCATATTTTCCTGTAGGTAATTTTATACCACCTCCTAAGAGCAAGTTGTGGATTAACTTAGCTGACGTCTTTTTTGTCGACAATAAGCTATAGTTGACAAGTATAGATATATCACCTAAGCCATTGTTCTTTGAATAAATATTATTCTCAACTCGCTCATTAAAGACATATGGTACAAATGCAAAAAACTGCACCCTGTCACTAATATTATATCTGCCCCAAACCTGTGTAGTATGGTAATAATCTTTTGATATGTTTGGAGTACCCTCAGTTATTACCGAGCTATGTTTGCTGTTGAATACCCTATACTGATATTGTATGCCCGCAAAATTGTTTTTTGACTGAGGGAGAATTCCAAGGTACTGATTACTCGCAGAGCAACCACACACAGAGCAGGCCAAAGTCTGATGTATTGTAGCTGAAAAGATTATCAGCAAAAGTATCTTTTTCATAAAACAAAGCTAAACACACAAAAAAGAGAGAAAAATGTCTTTTATCATATAAAATGGTGATTTCTGTCATGTTTTCCCATTGATTTGCGATTCATATTTGTATTAATACAACAATAAGGTTATGTATAGAAAAAGCATAGTATCATTGTTCATAATGTGCATAATTGCAATAGGTGTGTTGCTTGAGTCCTGCGAGAAAGAACCTACTTTGCCTACGACAGACAGTACAGGTATTGCACAGGATTTGACACCTTATAATATAATATTGCCTACACACTTCCCTCCATTGGCTATTCCTGAAGATAATGAGCCTTATGTCGAACGGATAGATTTAGGTCGTATGCTATATTACGACCCTATACTCTCAAATGATGGACGTGCTTGCGCAAGTTGTCATTTCCAACAGTATGGATTTACAATACCCGGTATGATAAGTAATACGCCGGTACTATCACATGTAAACATGGCCTGGTATAATAATTTCATGTGGGATGGTTCAAAAACAGGTGGACTTGAGGATGTAATGCTCTTTGAGACACAAGTATTTTTCGGTACAGATCTTGAAAAAATAAACAATAGTGAAAAATATAAGGCATTATTCAAACAATGTTATGGCACTGAGTACATTACTCATCGTGATATTGCCTATGCTTTGGCACAGTTCACCCGTACTATGATATCAAGAGATACAAAATTTGATAGATACATGAAAGGCGCTGAGCAACTATCCTATTCTGAAGAAATGGGACGCCGGTTGTTTTTTTCAGAAAAAGGAGATTGTTTTCATTGTCATCCAATTCTGATAACAACGGATAATATGATGCATAATACTGGCTTGGATAGTGTATATACAAAGGAATCTGACAAAGGATACTATAATGTAACCAAAGACCCCAAAGACCTTGGTAAATTCCGTACACCAAACCTGAGGAATGTAGCACTGCGTAAATTTTTTATGCACGATGGCAGGTTTACAACACTGGAAGAGGTGATAGACTTCTACGATCATGGTGTGAAAAGAGTAGCAAACATTGACCCAATCCTTACAAAAGCAGGCAAACAAGATGGACTTAATCTAACTGATTTAGAGAAAAAACAACTTGTTGCCTTTCTTAATACACTTACTGACGAAGCATTTATTACAGATACTAATTTCAGTAAACCAACTTATTAATTAAAATAGATAATATGAAACAGTACTGGGTATTATTTTTTATAGCTGGCGTTATAGCTTCTGGATGTAAAAAAGAAAAGGAAGACATTATACCTGCACCTACAACTAAATATGGTGAAGTCAGTTTTAAAATGAAGTATACCGTAGATGCAGCACCTCTTTACTTCGACTCTTTGATGTATAAAAATGCAGCTGGTAACAAGTACAGTGTTACCAAAATTCACTACTATCTTAGCCATTTTATGTTGTATACAAAAGGTGAACTTAAATATTCATCTAAAGATATTTTCTACCTGGACGCTCAATCATCTTTATTCTCTGAGGTGTCATTAAAGAACATTCCTGTAATGGAATATGATTCTGTTTCATTTACTATAGGACTTGATACCGACCAGAATGTTTCAAACAGTTTGCCCGCAAGTAATGAAAATATTGTGATGATTTGGCCCGATATGATGGGAGGGGGGTATCACTTTTTGAAGCTGGAAGGACATTGGAATAGCGCAAATGGTGTAGAGGGGTATGCCATGCATATTGGGAGAAATGGTTACTGTATGAATATAGGTATAAAGCATATTATAAACCTTCAAGAATATAAGCCACTTAACCTTTCAATGACAATGAATGTAAATGAGTGGTTTGCTAATCCTAACATGTATGATTTAGCAAATGATGGTGTTTATAGTATGGGTAATGCCGTAATGATGAAAAAGTTGTCAGAGAATGGAACAAATGTTTTTTCAATACAATAATCTTTAGGTGTATACTCATAACATTAGAGACTAGCTATCATGGGTATGAACTATAAAAAATAACTCAAAAAATGTTTCATTATTTAAAATGTATATTATGAAAAATCTAGTATTAATGCCCCTAGTTTTTGCAATACTATTTGCTGTTTCTTGCAATACTGCCGAAGATGCAAAAAATAAAAATATAACAAATGATGCAACTCCTGAAAATTCCACAGAGGTTATTGTTTCTGATGACCCCTCTGATAGAGATGTGGTTCAGGTAGCAGTAGGAAGTGCTGACCATACCACGCTTGTTGCAGCAGTAAAAGCCGCTGAATTGGTTGCACCGTTACAGAAGTCTGGCCCTTATACCGTTTTTGCTCCAACCAATGCTGCTTTCGATAAGTTACCTGAAGGCACCGTTGATGACCTGCTGAAACCAGAACAGAAGGAAACGCTGGCGGACATTTTAGAGTATCACGTTTCTGTAGGAGTATTTAAAGAGGACATGCTGAATGATGGTCAGAGAATTGGCCAGGTAAATTCACAGAGTATTACGATAAGTAAGCAGGATGGTAGAATAAAGATTAATGGCACAGCAAATATAGTGGGAAGTGTACGTGCGTCAAATGGTATTATTTATGTCATTGATGAGGTATTGCTGCCGCCTCAAAACTAATATCAGAAATGTAAATGAGTAATCATTCAATTTGCTTTGTTTATTATTATCAGCATTTACAGCAACTTTGACACAAGTATATTTATCCATTTATAATAGCGAATAGATAAATACTAGCTAATGGGCATACTTAGAGATTAATATATCATAGGTTATGTGTGCTGTGGTTTTTTTGTTGCGAAAACATATATTAAGATATAAGCAATTTCTTTGTACTATATCTCTGTAACAATGTATCTACATACTAAGCACTTAGAATATGTTATAGCATATAAATGCAAACAGCACTTGATTATCATTTGTTGATTCCTATAATTTCATAAATACAGAATTAGCAAAAAAATGTACCCTGTATTGTTTATTAAAATAAATATTGACCTTGCAAATATTATGGTAAGCACTTTAGTTTTTCATAAAATTTTACCAAAGAACTTAATAGATCAACTGGTGTTGTCAGTATTTGATAGTGATTTTGTCCAAACATTTGCGGTAAGTAGTACTTAGCTTGTGCCTCAATAGCTAGTGCATATGAGTTTATATTTTTTTGTTTTAATTCTCTTAACGCTTGTTTTACGTCGTTAATTCCATACCTTCCTTCATATTTGTCAAAATCATTAGGTTTCCCATCTGATATTAATATCACCCATTTATTCTTCGCGTTTCTTTTATCTAGTAACGCACCAGAGTGCCTTAAGGCTGTACCTATTCTTGTATATCCTTGTGGGTCTATCCCGCCTATTTTATACTTGGCATTATTCCAGTCCTCATCAAAATCTTTTAGCGTAACATAGTTTGAGAAGTTTCTGGTTTTAGAATAAAAACAGTTAACAGAAAAGTCAATATTGTATTCATTCAATATTTCTCCAAACAGTATACTAGCTTGTTTCTCTACATCTATCACTCTTTCTCCTGCAGCATATCCATCGCTAGACAGGCTAACATCTAATAATAGCAGTATAGAGATGTCCTTATCTCTTTTACGCTTGGTGTTATATATTTTTTCAGTTGGTGTACGTTTTGTATGTATGTCAACAAGCATATCTGTAGTGGCGTCTATATCAAACGATTCGCCTTGTGTTTGCCTCTGTAATTGCTGCATCTTATTATTAACATTCGCCAACATTTTTCTAAGGTTATTTAGTATAGTTGCATTGTCCTTTATGGTGTTCTTGTAATACGCCACATCCGCTTTATGATAGTTTAACGGATATAGCTTGCAAAAGCCTTCTTTGTATCTCCTTTTAGAGTAATCCCACTCATCGTATTTTATATGATAACCTTTGCCATCTACTTCAGCACTTTCAGAAATAGTAGTATTTTCAGTAAACTCTGCCTGATATACCGAATGGGTGGGATCATCTACACGCACCGTAAACCTCATATTTAACTCGTCAAGAGCATCTTGATGATCTTCTAACTGATCTTCTCCGTCAAAGTCTCGCCAAACACCACTAAACTCGTCAGCAGTATCAACCTTCTCAAAATAGTGGTTAAGAACATAATCTTCTTGCTGTTTCTTATCTACCTCCATTACTGTTACTTCTTCTACAGCGTTAGCTTTTAATATTGTTTTAGGCAGTATTGTCTCTTTTTTGAATGTACTGCCAGGAATATTATTAAGCTTTTTTTCAGGTGTGCCCCCAGTATCATCTTTCATCCATTTGCCATACAGCCATGTAAGGTCAGGAGCCTTGTTTTTTGCAGTGTTTGTCTGAATTTGTTGATAAAAACTGTCGTGCCATTCTTTAGCTACTGGAAAATCTTCGAATAGTTTTTTCAGAACGGTTGATGAATTTTCTGCTGCTTTTATTCTGGATTCTTCCAGAGTATTACCTTCTTCAGTACTGTTTAACCCCAACTCTTTTTGTATTGACAAGTATATTATTCTATATAAATAATACCATAGGTTCTGTTGTCTTGTTGAAAATAAGGACATGCTTTCCGGCAGAAAGAAATTATTGTTTTTATATCCTCCTTCTCTTTCAGCTATGAATATTTCTATCACGCAGCCTGTTATTGCTCTCGATACTATAATTAGTTTCTGGCGTATATCATCCAAGTGTACAATACGTGCTGCAATTTCAGCTGAGCTTTTACGATTATGTTTTAAATATTTCGCAAACTTGCCGTATATGTATTCATCTAAACTCACTATATCATCATGTTACACAGGTCAGTTAATGCTTCAGCTATTTCATTATCATCTGTAAGTGGTTCTACAACTGCTACTTTTATTGATAGCCTTTTAGGCAAGCCGGTATGTATAAATTTGGCAGCATCTACCAATAACCTTGTTGAAACTGTCTCAGAAAGGCCAAGTTCTGTCAGGTTTCTTATTTTGTTTCCTATTTGCACTAACTTTTTAGCATCTGAAATATCGACACCGGTTTCATTCACCAAAATCTCAGCTTCTATTCCTTCTTTGGGATAATTAAAAGACAAAGCTGCAAACCTTTGCCTGGTTGAGGGCTTTAGTTCTTTATAGCCTCTTTGATAACCCGGATTAAACGATGCCACAAGCATAAAATCTTTGTGTGCCTTAATTGTCTCACCAAGTTTATCAACGAATAGTTCTCTTCTGTGATCGGTCAATGAATGTATTGCAACAATAACATCAGGGCGAGCCTCAGCTATTTCATCTAAATAAATGATAGCACCGTTTTTAACAGCTTGTGTCAATGGCCCGTCTATCCAAACTGTCTCTGCTCCTTTTATAATAAACCTGCCTATTAAATCAGTTGACGACGTTTCTTCATGACAACTAATTGTAATTAACTTTTTGTCAAGCTTATGTGCTATATATTCTATAAAACGGGACTTTCCTGTTCCTGTGGGTCCTTTTAGTAGTATTGGAATTTTATTCTTGTATGCTTCCTCAAATACTTCCACCTCTTTACCCGTAGGGTGGTAATACGGAGTCTTAGTACTCATATAATTAAATTAGAACCACACTGACTAACGCCAGTGTGGTTGTGCAAGTTTTATGATTGATCTTTACCGGCAATTAATGCTTCATCATTAGGCTTGCCGTATTTTATAAATTCATAAATGTACATGCCAATACCAACGGTAAACATCGTAGCGCAGGTAACCAGAATTAAAAAATGTACTTCTATTTCTTTCTGAACATCACCAAACTCCAACCCTACTTTCCTTTCTAAATATACTTGTGCAACTCCGGCTACACCAAAAGCAACTGTCATACCTAACATGCCAATATTTGACAGCCAAAAAGCAAAATTGCCTGTAGTGGTATCATATAACTTGCGTCCGGTCAGGTTAGGCATAGTATAGCTTATTATAGAGAAAACGATCATCGCATATGCACCCCAAAAAGCTAAGTGCCCGTGCATAGCTGTAACTAACGTACCGTGTGTATACAAGTTTACTTGCGGTATTGTGTGAGCTAAACCTAATAAACCCGCACCCACAAATGATACTATGGCTGTTCCTAATGTCCAGTTCAATGCCAGTTTGTTAGGATGTTTCTTTTCTCCTTTTCTATACATCGCTACAGCAAAGAGCGCCATACCTAAAAATGCTAATGGCTCTAGCGCAGAAAATATTCCGCCAACTACTAGCCAAACTTTACCTACGCCTATATAATAATAGTGGTGACCTGTACCTAGTATGCCTGATATAAATGTTAAACCTACAATCACATACAACCACTTTTCAATGACCTCTCTATCTACACCTGTAATCTTTATCAATAAAAAGGCTAGTATACCACCCATTATAAGTTCCCAAACACCTTCAACCCATAGGTGTACAACCCACCATCTAAAGAATGAATCCATTGTTTGGTTGTCAAACCATATCATGCCCGGTAAGTACAATAATGCTGCAAACACCAAACCCATTGTAAGCACCAAGGAGGTTGTAGTCCGCTTCTTACCTTTAAACAATGTAGCTAAGATTAACCCCAGGAATGTAAGTACATTCACTACAACTAAATAATCAAGAGGACGAGGAATTTCTAAAAACTTTCTACCCTCCCAATAATTGAAATGGTAACCTACAATGGCAATAACACCTACTATTGCCAGTGATATTAATTGTACATAAGCCAACTTTACACTCACCAATTCTTGTTCTGATTCTTCCGGTATTATATAGTATGCAGCACCCATAAAGCCAGAGAGGAGCCAGACAACTAACAAGTTAGTATGCACAGCTCTTGCTGTGTTGAAGGGAATATAATCGTGTAAATTGTCAAAGCCCATATGAGCGAAGCCCATAATAAACCCATATATTATCTGTAATGATAGTAGCAACATTGATAATGCAAAAAACCAATATGCTACCTTTTGTGATTTATATTTCATACTGAATCATTTTATCAGATTAAACTATTTTTTCAAATCTGGTTCAGGAGGGAATCCATTAAGGTCAGTTTCGCCAATCCATTTCAGAAAAGCAATCATGTTATTTGCATCCTCTTCTGACATTTCGTAGGCAACCATCTTTCTTCCACGAGGTTGCCAGGGTGCTGTGGATGTCAATACTGTTCTTATGTATGCTTCGCCTCTTCTTTCATAAACCTTTGTTAGTTCAGGTGCATAGTAGGCTCCCTCACCTAATATGGTATGGCAACCCATACAGTTGTTCTGCTCCCAGATTTCCTTTCCGTGAATTACTTGTTGTGTGAGGTTCTCTTCATGTGTTTGCTCAGGAACGTCATTGCTTAATGAATTCCATGATAAACCAAGAAATATTGCAAAGGTTACAACTGTACCTCCCAAAAAGAACACTTTAGCATTTGATTTTGATAGCATATGTTACTTCTTTTTAGTTGTTATAATAATACTTGTATACAATAAAAGACTTTTTTATCTTTTATAAATACAAATATAAAAGACAAAAAAGTCCTTTATTATGATTTGTATCACATTGTTTTGTGACAATAGTCATAAAAATGGTGATTTTACGAGGTTACATTTGCTTTATCAGATAATCGTAAATCATGTAATATGAGGCGTAAATATCACAAAGCAGCAAGTGTAATTATCGCAATCGCATGCTTGTCAACATTTAACATATTTGATACTAATGCACAAGTGTTCAAAAGCAAAAAAGAAGAATTAACACTTGATATTCAAATAAGACCTCGTGCAGAGTTGAGAAATGGAGTATTCACGCCTATTCTTGAGAACACAAATCCAGCAACATTCATTTCACAAAGGAGCAGACTTGGAGTTACGTATGCAAAAGATGTTATTACCACTTGTATCAATCTTCAAATGCTAAATGTATGGGGTAACGAGCCTCAGGTACAAAGAGATGCTACGAGTGTGGGGCTATACGAAGCATGGGGCCAATTGCAACTATCACAAAACACTAAGTTGCGATTTGGCAGGCAGGTATTCTCATATGACGATGAGCGTATACTAGGAGCACTTGACTGGAATCAGGCAGGCCGCAAACACGATGCTGGTTTATTTGTATTTGAGAAAAAACGCTTCAGATTAGACATTGCAGCTGCATTTAATCAGAATAGTGAAATGGTTGCAACGTCAACCTATGATGATTCTGCAAGTCAACCCTATAAGTCGATGCAGTTTGTTTGGGCAAAATATAAAGTAAGTGACGCATGGGCATTTTCCGCATTACTAATGAACTTGTATATGCAGAATAGAGTAAATCTTTCTTTAGCTAGTATGCAAACTATGGGTATCAATGGATACTATGCAAAAAACAAAGTATCAGCCACCAGTAGCTTTTATTATCAGCTGGGCAACAATACAAGTAATACAGCGACAATAAAATCAAGAAATGCGTACATGGCGGCATTATATATCGATTATAATGTGAGCAAAAAACTGGCTTTCAGTATCGGTAGCGACTACCTAAGTGGTAGAAATATGAACAGCACATCTAATCAGACTAATGAGTTCAACCCTCTATATGGAACCCACCACAAATTTTATGGTTATATGGATCACTTCTATGTAGGCAACCCGCACAGAGGTGTTGGCTTATGGGATAATTATTGTGGAACAACATTAAAAGTTAAAAAGAAAACAGCTTTTGCATTAGCATATCATCATTTTAATTCCGCAGCACAAGTAGTAGACAACCTCGGGTATAACATGAGCTCGAATTTGGGAGACGAGGTAGATTTAACATTTAGCTTCACGGTAGATAAATCGGTGAAACTTGTCGGTGGATATTCTCAGATGATACCAAGTTCGTCTTTAAAAATTGTAAAGGGGATAATCAGTCCTCAAGTAGCAAGTTCCAACCAATCATGGGTATGGTTATCACTAATTATTAATCCCAATATCGTTATCAAATAACAAATACTATAATTGTCTAATATCAAAAACCAGTGTTATGAAAAAGAATATATTGTATGCCTTGCTAGTAGCAACTATAGGCATAGTCATCGTATCTTGTAATCAGACAAAAACAGCAAGTAAGCGAAACAATACTTTAGGCTTTGATACTGTAATAACAGGTACTGTAACAGCAGAATTAACTGATGCGCCATTAGTACCCAAACCACTTGAATACACATCTCCAAAAAGAGTTATTGTAAAGCTTGAGGTTATTGAGAAAGTGATGAAAATTGCTGATAGTACAGACTATACATTCTGGACTTTTGGAGGTAAAGTACCTGGAAAGTTTATAAGGGTTCGTCAAGGAGACCTCGTAGACTTTACTTTGATAAACATGCCTGACAGCAAATTACCACATAACATTGACCTTCACGCCGTTAATGGTCCTGGTGGTGGTGCAGGGATAACGTTGATTGCACCGGGCCAATCTAAGCGATTCCAATTCAGGGCACTGAATCCGGGGCTATATGTATATCACTGTGCAACAGGCCCTGTAGGTATGCACATTGCTAATGGCATGTACGGCTTAATATTGGTTGAGCCTCAATCTGGAATGAAAAAAGTAGACAAAGAATACTACATTATGCAAGGTGATTTCTATACAGTAAACGAATTTGGCGCAAAAGGTTTACAAGAATTTGATATGGAAAAAGCGATAAAAGAAGATGCTGATTACGTATTATTCAATGGCAGGGTAAATGCAAATGCAGGAGCTAATGCAATGCCAGCAGAAATTGATGAAACTGTAAGGCTATATGTGGGCAATGGTGGACCGAACTTGACTTCTTCATTCCATGTAATCGGAGAAATCTTTGATAAGGTATATATAGAGGGGGGAAGTATAGAAAACAGTAATGTACAAACAACAACTATACCAGCTGGCGGCTCTGCAATAGTAGAAATGAAGATGGATGTACCAGGCACTTACCATATAGTAGACCATGCAATATTTAGAACGTTCCACAAGGGTGCTTTAGCACAGATTAAGGTTGATGGTAACGAGATACCAGAGATTTTTGGAAAGCTTGAAGTAGAAGAATAAATTTCTCAGAGGGTGTTAGTCTTATAACACCCTCTGAATTTATTAACATGAAGTATATAACTCTTATATTGGGCTGTTTAGTCTTTTTTATTACTTCTTCTGCACAAGTTGCAGGGAAGAAAATGCAGCGCATTAATGAGGGAATATATACTCCATTTTTCAAAACAGAAACAGGTAAGCCGATCAAAGTATCAGAGTTTCTGTTAGACGAAACAGCAGTAACAAATTTAGAGTTTCTTGAATTTGTGAAAGCAAATCCTAAATGGAGCCGTTCAAAAGTAAACAAGCTTTTTGCAGATACAAATTACCTAAAACACTGGAAAGCAGACTTTGAAATAGGTGAAGAGAATAAAGACATATACGAGTCACCTGTTGTGTATGTTTCATGGTTTGCTGCTAAGGCATACTGCAAGTGGAAGAGCAAGCGACTACCTACTGTCGCAGAATGGGAACTTGCGGGTAATGCCCTTCCCAATAATCAGAATATCACATCGATTACTGATTACCTTATAGAATGGTACAGGAAACCAACGCCACAAAGATTGCCAAATGTAAAAAGCACTTATTGTAATACATACGGCCTGTACGATATGCATGGTCTTGTTTGGGAGTGGACATTTGATTTCAACAGCTATGTGAGTAATGGGGATTCAAGAGTGACCAAGGAGGACGACAAGCTCCTGTTTTGTGCTGCTGCACCATTAAATGTAAAAGACAGATCAGACTATGCGGCTTTTTTAAGGTTCGGGTATAGAGGGAGTTTAAAAGGGAATTACTGTATCTCAGGCTTAGGCTTTAGATGCGCTAAATAAAATTCATTAAGTATGTACAAGTATATTATTATGCTTTTATTGGTATCTGTAATATCAAGTTGCGCAGAAAAGCATCATGAAGAACAAATATATAGTGAAGAGAAGAAATCTTGTTGCGAAGAAGATGATAATGTTGTCAATGAAACATCTGGCAAGAAAGTCTCTTCCGAGAGTATCTTTCTCCTGGCAGACAAATTCGTAACTCAGAATGGTGAAGATTTTAAGCTATCACAACTTAAAGGACGACCAACTATTATTGGGATGATATTTACACACTGTGCATATGCATGCCCACGATTGACTTCAGACATCATGGGAATATCTGGCAGGCTTGGGAAGCTAAGCAAAGATGTAAACTTTGTACTAATCAGTTTTGACATTAAGAGGGATAGCTCAGAACGATTAAAAGCATATGCACTCGAAATGGGTTTGCCTGATAATTGGATATTGCTACGTAGCAATGAAGATGCTGTAAGAACTTTGTCAGTTCTTCTTAATGTACAGTACGAAGAGCTGGAAGACGGTAATTTTAATCATAGCAATATAATATCTGTATTGAATAAAGCCGGGGCACTAGTCTATCAGATTGAAGGTCTTGAAGCAAACAATAGTGGCGTTATCAATAGTATAAAAGAACAACTAGGACCGTAAAATTCTGATTTAATGAACCAATAAAACGAGATTTATGAATTTATATGTTATACTTATTTAAGATTACCATCATTGTAACAGATAATATTCGCAAATTAAGCCCTGTATGAAAAAGCTTTTACAATTTCAGCAGAGTAAAAATAGAAGCTTCGAAGTGTATACTATACTATTATAATAGTTAAAAAAACTTTGTCTAGCTCTCATCCTCAAGATGCTATTGCAGATGATTATGATTTAATGTTATTGTTCTGCATATCATTGGTTGAGAGAAGCATTTTTTTCTACATCACAGTGTTTCTGTAATGTGGCTTTGCAGAAATGCCAAGAGCCTTAATAGTTTCATCAGGAGATATGCACCTGTCACCCTTAATAGATTGTTTTTTCTACCATTCGTTTGACTACTATATTTAATAGCATGTAAAGGCTTCAGCTGCTAAACAAATCACTTCAATAAAAGAGTTTGATTATTTAACTAGCAAAGTTTAGGAATATTACTTTCGTATAGTAGAGTGAAGTCACACTTTTTTGTTAAAAAACAGACGAAGTTTAATAAAACTATCTACTAAAATCTTTATATCTCTTTTAATATAATTTTCTTATTGTAATCATTAATTTCACAATTATAGAGGACATTAAGTTGCTAGATATTATAAGACTATTTGAACCATTTCATAATGCCCAATAACATCTCGAATATTAAAAAGAGGCTTCAAAATCTGGAACTAATATTGGATAGTATTACAGACGGTGTTTTTACACTTGATAGCAAGATGAATTTCACATACGTCAATAATGCATTTGAGGAAATCTGCAAGTGCAGCAGGGAAGAGTTTATTGGTTTTAATTATTGGAAAAAATTTCCAAAAGCAGTTGAATTGAAATTTTATGAAGAATATAGCACTGTGTTAAAAAGTGGAGTAAGTTCTCATTTTGATGAATATGCAACCTCTTTGGATAAATGGGTATCAGTCAATGTTTATCCCAATGATGGAGGGTTGACAGTATTTTTTACTGACATATCTGAGAAGGTGAATCAACTATCCACTATTCAAATTCAAAACGATAAACTATTGGACATCGCCAATATTTTGTCACATGAAATTCGTAAACCTGTCGCTACAATTTTAGGTCTTTTTCAACTCGTTGATTTTCAGAATTACGAGCGTCTCAGTAATCGGGAAATACTATTTAACATGAAACCTGTTATTGAAGAACTAAATAAGATGATCAGTGACGCTAATGAAAGGGCGAAACAGCTAAAGTTAGACGAGTAGTAGTTAATACATAACTTTCAAAAGGAGATATACGATTGTCGGGTTTATTTATATAACTTAGACAAAAATATGACTTGATGAGTCATCTGGATAGAGAACATCTTGATAAACAAACGAAATCGATTACAGAAGTTGAATCTGTTTGGGAGTTAAATCTCCAAAATAATACTATTAAGTTTTCAGAAAACTGGTTTCAGATTTTTGGGTATTCTGTTGAAGATATAAACACGTTAGAGGACTGGGTTCAAAAAGTACATCCTGATGATTTTGATTTAGTTGTTAAAAAGTACGAAGATTATTTAAACAATAAAACATCAATGTTTTATTGTGAATTTCGATTTCTTAACGCACTTGGAGATTACAGGTGGATTATTAGCCGTTGTGTTGTTATTACGAAAGCTCCAGATGGAACACCTGCAAAACTTATTGGTTCTCACTCAGATATTCATGAGCAAAAGCTGTTTAATAGTTCAATAAAACAAAATGATTCTAAGTATCGCCAGTTATTTGATTATGGAGAAGCAATAATTTGTACACATAATTTACAAGGTGAACTTACCTCTGTCAATCCATACGCTTCAAAACTTCTAGGATATTCAAGTGATGAGTTGGTTGGGATGAAATTATCTGTACTGATACCTGAGCCGTATAAAGATGATTTTGATAGAGTTTATTTAAACAAAATAGCAGAAAAAGGGCATTCTAATGGAATATTACAACTCAGAACTAAAGAAGGAAAAATTGTATACCTGCTGTATAATAACTACTTAATTGTCAATGGAGAAAGCTATGCTGTGGGGATTGCACAAGATATTACAAGGCGTATTGAGTTAGAAGAAGAGTTAAAAATCAGTCGTGATACCATTACAAGCGCCTTCAAATATTCAGGAGTAGCCAGTATTTTGTTAAGTTCAAATGGGAATTATATAGAGGTCAACGATGCGTTCTGCGAATTAATAGAATATAGCAGAGAGGAGTTATTAAATGTACCACTTAGAGACCTTATCTATGAAGAAGATGTTGATATTGATTCTACTCATGTTCAAAAATTACTGAGTAATGATATAAACAAATATTCAATTGAGAAACGTTTCGTTTCTAGAAACAAGAAGATAGTTTGGACGATTTTTACGATGTCACTGGTACGAGACAAAAATGACAATCCGAATTTTTTTGTTATTCAGATTATTGATAAGACAAAACAACAGGAATTATCGAATAAGTTACAACAGAAAAATATTGAACTGGAAGCAACAAAAGATAGTCTAGCTGCCAAAATTCAGCAGCTAGAGGAATTTAGCTATGTCGTTGCGCATAACCTAAGAGGACCTGCTAAAAACATTGAAATGATGGCAGGAATATTAGGCGAATCCAATGGAAGTAATGATATAAACAAGCAGGCATTTACAAAAACAGAGGCAGTTGAAGTAATCCGAACCGCTAGTAAATCATTAAGCGAAACTCTTGATACATTGATCCAAACTGTCAAATACAAGTTAGATGATAAGGTCCTATATGAAATTTGTGATTTTGCATTGATTATTGATAGTATTTGCTCTCAGCTTCGTGGGGATATTTTTCACAAAGGAATTGCAGTTAAGCAGAATTTGAACGTGAATACAGTTTCCTATCCTAAACCCTATATTGAAAATATCTTATATAACCTTATCAGTAATGCTGTTAAATACTCAAACCCAAAAGTAGAGAGTGAAATAATAATAAATACTACTACTGAAAATGGGAAAACAATAGTTTCTGTAAAAGATAACGGTATTGGTATTGACTTGAATAAATATGGGAAAAACATGTTCAAGTTTAACCAGGTTTTTCATCAAGGTTATGACAGCAAGGGAATTGGTTTGTTTCTTATTAAAACGCAAATCGAGTCTTTAGGAGGTACAATCAAAGTGAAGAGCGAGGTTAATAAAGGATCTGAATTTATCCTCATAATATGACATGTGTAGGAAATTCCTCCGACCCGATTGTTAATGATTTGTTAATCAACTGTGAATGAATTGTAAACTACCCTTTGTTTGAAGCCAAACAATACACATCAGTATAACTTTGAATATGCAAACAATAACAAACTAAACCAGGAGGGCTAATATGAAAAAGATCATCACAACCATCGTAGTTTTGTTATCATTATCAATAATGACAAAGGCGCAAAACCAGTCCTCCAGCGGTACTCAAAGCACTGAACTTGCATTAAGTAACGCTATCGACATTACTTTCATAGGTACTGATAACAGTACAGGAAGTGATGTCGATTTGGTTTTTAACAATGTTAATGATTATGCTAATGGTGTAGAAAGTTCTAACTATCGTATAAGGGTCAGGTCTAACAAAGAATTTATGGTCCAAGCTAAAACATCTTCAAACAATTTCAGTTATTCGGGTAATACGAACCCAGCCCCAGTTCTTAAAGTAAACAACCATCTTTTTATAAAAGTGACAAATAATAGTACTGGAGGTTCAGTGCCAAATGCCGTAAATCAACAGTATAGCACCCTAAAAAAGGGTAATAGGAAACTTATTAAAAATGGCACTCCCGGCGACAATAATACTTTTGACATCCAGTATAAAGCAACTCCTGGTTTTGAATATCCTGCCGGTACATATTCAGTTGATGTTATCTATACAGCAACTCAAAGTTAAACTGTAAATATTGTAGCTTTGCATAAGTTTTGCCTTAAACAAGAATTACTCATATTGAAAATATAGTGTCCAAAATACGTTTATGGTAGAAGTTTTTATAACCAATGTCGAAAAGCATGTAGAGGCAAATAAAATTCTAAGTGTGTTTGAACGCAGTTATCCTGAACTTAAAATAAATTTTGATTTAAATGATTCAGGAACCCTATTCCCTTGCGGTCATACAATACTGCGAGTTGAAGGAGCACCAATCTATATTGATTACATAATTTCGACAGTTAATAAATCCGGATATATCTACGAAATCTTAGAAGATAAAGCATGTGAATAATAGAGATGTCATGACAGAGTTTTGGGAATCTAATTTCATCCAAAAGAAATGTGGAGATTAGAGCCTACAAACTCTGCTATAGCAGTAAGAGATTTTTTTGTAGAGAAATCGATAAAAAGAATACTCATTCGCGGTATTGGCTATGGAAGGAATGCACAAGTTTTTATACATAATGGTATAGATGTAACTGGAATTGAAATAGCTAAAAAAAATTACAGTACACCAATAACTGTTTACCATGGCTCCGTAGCTGAAATGTCATTTGACAAGAACCAATATGATGGAATCTATTGTCATGCGTTAGTTCACTTATTAGATGGCGGTCATAGAGAAAATTGATCCAAGATTGCTATAAGCAACTTTCCGAGAATGGCTATATGATTTTTACAGCCATATCAAAAGAAACTCGTACCTATAGCACTGGTAAATTCATCAGCAAAGATCGTTATGAAATATTCGAAGGAGTTAATATGTTTTTTTATGATTGAGAATCTATAAAGAATGAGTTTTATGAAGCCGGTTTGTTTGCAATCGAAGAAATCAATGAAAATTACCCATTCTTCTTAATAAAATGTGAAAAGCATTAGAAATAGGGCGCTATATTTCCGAAAAGTATATAATGCCAAGACTATTTACCTCACTTGTTTTTATAATAGCGCTACATTGGTACATATCAGATCATAAAAGTTGTACCTATATTGTACCAAATAAAAAAGCAGCTATGAATATTATTTCATAACTGCTTCATTTTCAATGTGCCCAGAACAGGAATCGAACCTGCACTCCCGTAAAGAAACCAGATTTTGAGTCTAGCGCGTCTACCAATTCCGCCATCTGGGCGTTTTTTCGAATTGGGGTAGCAAAAGTATTATTTCTTTTGATAACCAGCAATAATTATCTGAAAATCAAACCCGGATAGTTCGGGTGGCAACTTTTATATGGCCGCTCTTCTTATTTTGAATGAAAGCCACTATATGCCAGTCGCCCACATCCGGCCCTGAAGGCACCTGCATCTGCACTCTTCCGGTATTGCCTGTAACGGTTTCAAACTCCCGTACGATATTATGGTGTGTTAAAGTCCTTCCGGCGTTTTCACCCTTGCCCACCTTGATGGTAGCCTTATCCTGCACCAGTGCAAAGTTCAGTGTTTCATCCGTCTGTAGCTTAACCGTATACTCTATGGTCACAGCCTGCCCTTTTTCAGCTACGGTAAAACCGATATTCCTGCCCTGCTCAGTCTTTGTCAGCTCCTGCAAAATGAGTGACGTGACCTTTGCCTTGTTAGAGCCCGTGGTATGTGCCTTGCCGTTTACCACTGCCTGCGGCGTATAAACGGTATTGGCGCCAAAATACCCGGAGTACCATTGCTGCCTCGCCGAATAAGCACCGCTTGCAAACCTGTCTTTCCAGCCCAGCCTGTCCCAGTAGTCTACATGAAACTCCAGTATGTACAGCTTTTCACCGTACTTCTGTTCAAGTTCGGGCATCAGTGCTTCCGCAGCCGGGCAACTGGAACAACCTTCAGAAGTGTATAACTCTAATAAAGCAAAACCGCTTTTTTCCTGCCCGTAGCCGGTATGGCTCATAATTGCAAGGCAAAACAGCAGCATATATGTTCTTACACATCTCATCTTTCAGCTTTTATAGCTATGACGATACCATAAGTGATGACTTACAAATACTATGTTAACTGTTGCAACCTGTCCTTTATGCGCAGCAGGTATTTCTTCCTGAAGTAGTAATCCTTGATCTCCCCCAGCAGTTCCGGCGAGTCTTCACCTTCGTCATAGCGTTTGGTGAGCGGGTCTACTTCCAGTTGCCACTCAGCAAGCTGGCTGTTGAGCATCTCTTGTGGTTCTTTCAGTAATTCTGCATTATCCGGCTCCATTTCGTACTGGCTAACAGCCTCGTTCAGGTCCATCATCTCCATCAGGAAGTCAGGCGGTAAATTGTACTTCTCCTCGTCCTCCAGCACACCCTTTAGCTTCAGGATATAGGCCATAGTAGCATCAGCGTCTTTCAGCACCTTATACGCCTGGTTATTCGCTGACGACACCTGGAGTACCTCTGCCTGCTTATCTGCATCTGCCATTGTAAATCTGTCGGGGTGGTAAGCCCTGCTCAGCTCAAAGTATTTCTTCTTCACCATAGCCTGGTCGGGATGAAAACTTACGGGAATCTCGTACAATTCAAAATAGTTAACCATGTGGCAAAAATGCGTATGTTATCTTTACTAACAAAATCGGCGAACCATGGTGAGGATAGCACTTATAAAAGAAACCAAACAACCGCAAGACAATCGTGTAGCGCTTACACCTGTACAATGCAGGCATATAATGGAAAAATATGAGGGGGTGGAAATTGTAGCCGAAGCCTCTGAAACAAGGTGTTATAAAGACGCTGAGTATACTGCTGAAGGGGTGACGGTCACCAATGACATCAGTCACTGCGACATCATGCTGGGCATAAAGGAAGTGGCTATCAACCATTTGATAGAAGACAAAACCTACTTCTTCTTTTCGCACACCAAGAAAAAGCAACCATACAATCAAAAGCTCATGCATGCCCTAATAGACAAGCGCATCCGCATGATAGATTATGAGTGCCTGACCTTTAAAGATGATCAGCGCATACTTGGTTTCGGGCTGTTTGCCGGCATTGTAGGTGCACACAACGGATTACTTACCTATGGCAAGAAGTTCGGCAAATATGAACTGCCACCCGCTACCACTGTTGAGGATTTCCCGGCACTCATTAATACCTACCGAAAGAAGCGATTGCCTGCCATCAAAATAGCTGTTACTGGCTCCGGGCGTGTTGCTGCAGGCATCGTCGAAGTAATGACCCACCTGGACATAGAATCGGTAGAGCCTGAAGACTACCTGACGCACGACTACGACTACCCCGTGTACACCCACCTGAAGGGTAGCAACCTGTACGCCCGTAAAGACAATGACCGCTTCTACAGGGATGACTTTCATGCCAACCCCACCATGTATAAATGCCTGTTCTCCAACTACATCGCCCAGACAGACATACTCATGAACGGTATATACTGGGACGAAAACATCGCACGCCTGTTTGACAAGAAAGATATACAGCGCAAAGACTGGCGAATAAGCGTCATTGCCGATATCACATGCGACATAAATGGCTCTGTTCCTATCAATGTTGGCGCTACTACTATTGCTGATCCTGTATATGGCATCGACAGGAAAACGATCGACAAAGCGGCTCCTTATCAAAACACAATGGATACAATAGATGTAATGGCAGTTGACACCTTACCCAATGAGCTACCTAAAGACGCCTCGCATTACTTCGGGGCGCATTTTGAAAAGTATGTTTTAAAGGAACTTATGAATAGTGACAGCGATATTATAACCAGGGCTACTATCTGCGAGAACGGGAAACTGACCAAAGGTTACGAATACCTGGCCGACTATGCCTATAAATAGCAGCTATTTTTTAGCCGGTTTGGCACAAAGATTCTTAACAGCAGACTCTATATCCCTGAATTCGAAGCGGAAACCCTTCTCCATTATTCTGGCCGGAGTTACAGTACAGCTTTTAAGTACCTCAATACTCATTTCTCCCAACATGAGTTTAAGTAACGGAGCGGGTACAGGTATGGGTATTTTGATACCGCCTTTTGCGCGGGCCATGCTGTGTACCAGGTTTGAGTGCGTTACAGGCAACGGTGCTACTGTGTTATAAATACCTTCCACTTCAGATCTTTCTATCGCGAAGCGAATCATGCGTACCACATCTCTGACATGTATCCAGCTGACCATTTGTTCGCCAGAGCCAAGAATAGGCATGATGCCAAAATTCATAGGCTTGTTGAACTCTTTAAAAGCTCCACCCTCTTTAGCCAATACAATACCCAGTCGCAGCACTACACGGCGGGTGAAATCCCACGCACATTCAGAAGCGGCTTCCCACTGTACACAGGTCCTGCCCAGGAAGTCATTGGCCGGTTCATCCGTTTCCCTGAAGGGTTTCCCGTTTTTATCCTCTCCATAATATCCTATAGCTGAAGAGCATACCAACACTCTGCATTCCATAGCATGCTCCTTTAGTTGCTCTACCAGGAATTCAGTGCCCAGTACCCTGCTGTCCAGTATGTCCGTCTTGCGCTGCTCTGTCCACCTTTTATCTGCAATACCCTCGCCTGAAAGATGCACCATAGCTTCAACCTTAGCCAGCTGTTCCGTATCGATCTTTTTCTTCAGGGGATTCCACTCAGCGTATGTGGTATTCTTTATGTATTTGCGGCTCTTATCCGGCTTGCGAGTGAATACTATTATCTCATAACCGTCATTGGCCAGTAGTTTTGACAAGTGCCTGCCAATCAAACCTGTTCCGCCTGTTATGCCGATATATTTCATAGTTATTTTACTGTCATGGTTTCGGGGTGTTTTCTCTTATTGAAGATTAAAAATAGATTAATTTGGTCAATTTTTATAATGTAAAAACGCTATAAATCTGAATTCACATTGGCTTAAGCTATATTTTTTATTTGCCATACAATAAAGGCACTTTTATGTCGTTTTAGTTGCAAAGCCGTTATATGAGCAAAACTTTACTTAATCATTTTACTGTTATTCAACCACTCCAAAGCACTGCTACAGACAGTATTGCTATGCAAGACAACAGTCTTCCCGCTTTGGTTCGTGATTTAAAGCAAGTGCTGCTGCAAGCTGAACATGAGTTGCTCTCACCAAGAGAAGAAGCCATAGAACAGTTGCTGAGCAAGGCTTTAAGTTAACTCAATAACCGTTATTTCGGGTAAAATACCCAACCTGCCGGGGTAACCGAGGAAACCGAATCCACGGTTAACATACAGGTATTGCCTGCCTTCATTGTACAGGCCGGCCCAGTTTTTATATACATACTTTACCGGGCTCCATTTGAAACCCGGAATCTCAATGCCGAATTGCATACCATGGGTATGTCCGCTCAGTGTCAGGTCTATGTCTTTATACTCCTGCTGCACCTGGTTGTCCCAATGCGAGGGGTCGTGAGAGAGGAGCACCTTGAAGGGGATATTCTTTTCCGCCAGGCCTTCATAGGCTTTACTCATGTCGCCGTATTTAGGGAAACCAGCTTTTGCACCCCAGTTCTCAATACCTACTACCGCTATCTTGTCGTCGCCACGCTCCAGCACCACATGTTCGTTCATCATCAGCTTCCAGCCCATATCCGCATGGGTTTGTTTCAGGTCTTCCAGGTTCTGTTTTTTAGCCTCATCGCTGGGCCATTGCACATAGTCGCCGTAATCATGATTGCCCAGGGTTGAGTACACACCCAACGGGGCACTCAGCTGTGCGAAGATGTCTTTATAAGGCTTTATCTCATCAGCTTTATTATTCACCAGGTCGCCCGTGAAAAATATGATATCCGGTTGCTCTTCCATTACAGCCTCGGCGCCCCTGGCCACAGCGCGATGGTCGTCAAAACTACCGGAATGTATATCTGATATCTGCACGATCTTCATGCCTTTGAATGCTGCGGGGAGATTATCAAAGCTCAGGCTGATGCGCCTTATCTTGTAGTTATACCTGTTGGTGATACCAAACATAAAACCACCCAAAGCTGTACCTCCCGCCAACAGCGCCAGTCTTTTCAGAAAAACGGAACGTGTTATTTCAGACCCCAGACCCATATCTGACGCTACTTCCTTGATCGAAGGGCTGAAGAAACTACCAATGAACCACATGAACAACCTGCGTATATCATCGATTACCATAACCGAGCCTACCAGTATCTTCCCCACCCAAAAGCCGATGGTAAAGGCCACGAATATATTCCTGACCAGGTGAGGCATGGCCGCCCAATTGAGGTAGCGGAACAGGATAAAGCTGCTCCATGTAGCTACTGTAGCCAATATGTACAGGCTCATGAGGCTAACCCTCCATACACCGGGCACGGGTTTTAAAGCTGAGCGTACCGCTATGAAGCTATATATCTCGGCAAGGCCTACTACAACAAGAAAAATCAGGAAACGTGTCTTCATTATATAGCTGCAAAGTTAAAACTTAAGGAATTCATCTATTTGGTTATTGACCACTCTCAGGGTTTCTTCTTTTACCAGGTTGCCCTCCATGTCTATTTCTTCACTTATACGGCTCAGTGGTATCTTGTTATGCAATACATTCACCTTCAGGTAATTCAGCACACCTGTCATATGGTCCATGCCGCGCAGGTTGCCCGCACGTCCGTTGGCTACGCCCGTGAGCATGGCCTTTTTGTTCCACCAGCAGTTGCGTATATCGCTGTGGTCTATCATCATTTTCAGCACGCCGGGGAAACTACCGTTGTATTCCGGCATGATGAATACAAATTTATCGGACGGAATGAGCAGCCTTTGTTCTGTTTCTTTCAGCTTACCGCTCTTATCCCACGGATTGAGCCCCTCCAGCGAAAGGAGGTGTACCGCATCCTGTGTTTTGCCACGTAGCAATTGGGTGTACAATGCCGCCACCCTGAGTGTCATACTATCTTTCCTGTCTGTACCGGATATAACTGTGATCATAATAAGCGGTTGTAAAGGTAAAAGGTTTGGGCTGTAAGTAATATTATGAATGTTGAAGATAGGATTGCCGCAATTGATACCCTGTTGTAATGCAATAATGTTCATGGTTGATGTTTTTGTTAATGTATAACTGCAATCAGATCGTTTTTAACTCCCGAATTTGTCGGGACAGGCGCAGAGGCGCAAAGACGCTAAAAAGATGATTTTTGTTGCAGGAATTGTTAAGTGTTGCTGACCTGTACTTTAACCCAAAGTTAATATTACAATTGCGCAACTTATTGGTAATAAATGGTTTGTAAGAAAAAATGTTAAGTTTTGTTAAGTAAAATGATAGTCTCTTTGTACTTAACAATTCACAAAAAAGCCCCGCATGTGCAGGGCTTCTGAATATCTGAAATGATGGCGGGTTTAGATACATGGCTTTGTATGTTATTTACAGGGATACTGAGTTTATGGTATTTATCAGTATAGACAATTAATAACAAATATACTACAAATAGTTTATTTTATGATTTTTTTTACTGTCCTGAGGTGTGTCTTTTATCAGATTGCTTCGTCGTGCCTCCTCGCAAACACCGGTTGTGGCGGGGTGCCGCTGAGTCCCTATGCAGGAGACTCAGTGGGGAAGAAGAAGAGGGAATTATTTCCGGAGCAACTATTCCACCCCCGACCTCGCTGCGCTCGGCCACCCCCGCCAGCGGGGGACATAAGTTGTGACAGGTCACTCACCTCAACCTTAGCTTCAGCACTTTTTGTGCGGATGGTGTTTGTACTTGCAGCAGGTAAATACCGGGTTGCTGACCGGTGATGTCAACATTGAGTCGATTGTTGCCTGCAATGGTTGTTGTTTGCTGGTTGTACACAATACGCCCAACTATATCTGTAACGGTTATTGTACAGAGCTCGTTATTATTGGTTTTTACAGTAAAGCCGAACTGGCCATCGGAAGGGTTAGGATACAGGTTATATACCTCTACCTTACTATCCACCTTAGCAACGCTAACAGGTGTTACACCTGTTGCTACAAGGTTGGCGGAGTCCCACAGGGTAATTCTTGCCGGGTGGTTCAACCCTGCGATCATACGGGATATCTGCCCCTGGGTAAACATTTTATAGCAGTTTGAATTATAGTCCATATAGTTCTCCGCGTTCAGCAAATTATTATAGCAGTTTAACGGTGCGCCACTTTGGGGTGAATTATGACAACCCTGGGCAGTGGTACATGGCGGAGTGTCTGCCACATTATCATTGGGCATGGTACATCCTCCCTCAAAAGTATGTTGCAGGTTCAGGAAGTGCCCGCACTCGTGCGTGAGTACAGATGCGAATTCGGGGTTGCCTACATTATTCGTAGCCAGGTACCTGCCGTTGTAAACTATTCTTGCCAGGTTGGCGTTAGACTGTGTGCTGTTCGGGTAAAACGCATAGCCTGAATTGTTGGTCACACCATTATCAAACAGGTCTTCCATAATGTAAATATTCATGTATTTATAGTTGTCCCATGCCTCTGCCGCTATCTGCGCATTTTTAGCTGAAGAATGTGCATAGCCCGCAGCAACAGGAAGATATTCTATTCCCGTAGTAGGGTTGCCCATAGGGTCTTTTTTTGCCAGTACAAACTCGATATCCAATGTTCCGCGGAGTGCAAGAAACTGGCTATGTACAGTGCCGAAATCTGCATTAAGTCCGTTAAAATCATCATTAACACCATCCAGTGCCAGTTGGATCAGTGCATCAGTAATGGGATAACCGCCCTGTGTGTTACCATACACATGAAAAACAACCGGTATTGTGTACTTGGCATTAGCTGTAGATTTAGCATTGCCTTGTATAAACTGCTGTGTAAATATTTCAAAAGCCTCAGCTTCAGCTTTTACCTCAGGGTGCGCTTCGTACAAGGCCTTCATACCCTCGGCGGTACCACATATATTTGAAGCAGGCTGGTTATTATCCTGTGCAGATAAGGAGGTTGCAGTGGTAAGTAATGCCGCTGTTACCAAACATGTAGCAATGAATTTCAACATAAAAAAAGGATATACATAAAGGTATGCAAAAAGCGCTTATATGCTATCCTTACGACACCTTCAACCGCTTTGCCAGCTTGCCGATAGACAAGCCCTGTACTACTATTGAGAATATAACTATAACATAGGTAAGCGTTACGAATTCATTGCGATGCATAGTTACAGGCAGTGAAAGCGCCAGTGCTACTGATATACCACCCCGCAGTCCGCCCCATGTAAGCATGGCAATGGCATGACGTTCAAACTGTACCCAGCGCTTTAGTACTACTACAGGCAACATGACAGCCATCCAGCGGGCGAGTAGTACAATCGCCACCGCTATAATACCCATGAGTAACATACTGTTGTTGATCTCCAGCACCAGCATTTCAAAACCAATCAGCAGGAATAAAATGGCGTTCAGTATCTCATCTATCAGTTCCCAGAATTTATCTACATAATCGCGCGTGACGGCAGACATTCCGCGCTCTTTCCCCTGGTTGCCTGTAATAATTCCGGCTACTACCATAGCCAGCGGGCCTGAAACGTGCAGATAGTTGGCCAATGAATAGCCACCCATTACGACGGCCAGTGTGATTAAAACTTCTACCTGGTAGTTATCAACTGCACGCAGGAAAAGGAAACCGACAAAACCCAATACAGCTCCATACAGGATGCCACCGCCGGCCTCTTGCAGGAACGCACTTGCAATATCTCCGCCCGAAACATTTTCAACACCAAGGTTAGCGATCTCCAGCAACGACAGGAAGACAACAACGCCCACTCCATCGTTGAACAATGATTCGCCGCTTATCTTCATTTCAAGTGACTCGGGTATTTTTGACTGCTTTAATATACCCAGCACCGCTATCGGGTCGGTAGGTGATATGAGCGCGCCGAACAGCAGGCAGTATATCATATCAATAGGGCTGCCAAATGCCTGGAATACCAAATACATCAGACCACCTACCAGAAATGTAGACAGAATAGTACCTATAGTTGCGAATGTAAATACAGACAAGGCCTGCTCTTTAAGCTTGGAAATATTGATGTGTATCGCCCCTGCAAACAGCAGGAAGCTCAACATCATATTGATGAGCAGGTCATAAAAATCGAGGTCCTTCACCACATCGGTAATAGAGTGGAACAGGTGCGGCACGTAACTGCCTACTACAACCAGTATCAGCGAACTGATGAGCGACAGCACCATAATGCCGATAGTGGCCGGCAGCTTGATAAACTTATGATTAATGAAAGCGAATACTGCCGCTATAGAAACGATAATGGTAATGATGGTATATAAATGCATACGTCGTAAAAATAGATAAAACTGCCGAAGTTGTACATAGCAAGGATGTATTGCCTATTTTTAGCATAGACAGTCATGCAATGTAAGGCAATACATAAACCAAGCGTCATATAAAGCAATGCAGAAAAGTGAAATGAACCCGGGATACAGCATAATCATATTATTGATAGCAACTATCAGCCTGAACTCAACTGTCACGTATGCACAGGGTTGCAGTGACGCAGGCATATGTTCTGCCCCAACCATCAAGCTGACGGATACTTCAGTTTTATCCGGCACTAAGAAAAACCTGCTGAATGTTGGGTTTACATTCGGTACTGCACAGTATAATGTAAGGGTACTGAGCCTGGGCATGGAATACACCAGGTTTTTCGGAAAAAATATTATTGCCTCTGCTAAGTATAATTATGCTGTCGTAAACGGACCTTTAGGCACTAATGTAGGTCCTTCTGATATTTTGGTGACGGGTGCATACAGGGTTAAGAAGTTCACACCAATGGCGGGTATTAAAATCCCGTTGACTGATGCCAATAAAATTGACAGAGGCCTGCCGCTGCCCATGGCGTACCAAACCAGCCTGGGTACCACCGATGTATTGTTAGGGCTGACCTACTCAACCAGTGTATGGGGTGTATCAGTAGCATGGCAGCAGCCTGTAGTGCAAAACAATAGCAGCTTTTTTGTAACAGACTATGATGTGGACGTTATTAACCAGAAATATGTTTCTACAAATGGGTTCGAACGCAAAGCCGATGTGATAGCCAAAGCGTTTTATAATATTCCTTTTAAAAACAAGAGGTGGCTGTTCTCTCCGGGACTGCTACCCATCTTCCATACCGCCAATGATACATGGCTGAATAAAGCAGGACAACGAAACGAAATTGCAGGCTCGCAGGGCTTGACACTAAACACCAATGTTGCATTGACCTATACCGCCAACCCGTCCCTGTTTTTCAGGCTGACCGTTGGTGCGCCCGCACTGGCCAGGAAAGTACGCCCGGAAGGATTGACGAAGTTTGCCGTGATTCTTGAATATAGCGCTAAACTTTAAGCGTCATTTACCTATATCCTCATTCCACAACTCAGGTTTATTGTTGATGAATATTTTCATCATGTTCTTGCACGTATCATCATCTGCCAGTTCTACCTGTACTCCTCTTTGTTTGAGTAGTTCCTCTTCACCCATAAAGGTTACGTTCTCCCCAATAACCACTTTAGGTATACCATACAGGAGTATAGCGCCTGTACACATCGCGCAGGGAGACAGTGTTGTATACAGCACACATTTCTTATAAACATCAGCTGGTAGCCTTCCTGCATTTTCCAGCGCATCCATTTCACCATGCAGGATAGCGCTGCCATTCTGTACACGCCTGTTGTGCCCGCGACCTATGATCTTTCCATTATGCACTATAACAGAGCCTATTGGTATACCACCTTCATCTAAACCTTTTTGCGCTTCGTCTATCGCAGCATGCAGAAACTCGTCCATTGTAATATTATTTTTCTCCTTCAATAAAAGCCATGGGTACTGTAAGCGTCAGTACACCCTGTTTTTGTGCGAGGCTATTTAAATTCTGTTCCAGTTGATCAAATACTTTTTCATGATGTTCTGCTGGCACTAATGATGTCCATGAGCCTAACCAGCCCAGCTTTACAAAATAATGATCCAGGAATGCACTGCCATCTGCAAACTTCATTTCAAAGCTTTCAGTAATTTCTTTTGTTACCCTGAAACCACTTTGTTCAAACAATGCTCTTGTAGTCTCAGTTGTTCCCCTGCGCAATTGTTGTTCTTTGAGTTCAGGTAACAAGTCGTGCATATCCAGTTGTGCCAGGGTGTTTTCAAACACATTGTAAAACTCCTGCCAGTGTCCATACAGGTTAGTGGTCAGTGCCAGCTTACCACCGGGCTTCAGTAAGCGATGACACTCATTAAATACAGCGGGCGGATCATCAAAGTTATTGATACCGAGATTCGACACGATGAGATCAACACTGTTATCAGCAAGTGGTATTGCTGCAGCAGACGTTTCTATCATCTCCACATTTGTCAGCCCATAGTTTTTTACCTTTTCTGCTACCCTGCTGATGGCATTTGTCCATATATCCACGCCATAGCATTTACAGCTTGCTCCGAATCTTGATGCTATTTCAAGCAACGGGAAACCAGTCCCTGTACCGATATCTACAATCGTAATGTTGGTTCTATAGTCAATATGCTTCAGCAGCAGTTGCCCGAACGACGCACTCCACAGCGGCAATTCATCGTAGGTGCTTACAAACTGCGGTGTATCCTCAAATTTATATGACAGGTAGCTCTTCATGTATCGTGTAAGTTAAGCATTATTCCATAGCAAGACCATTAACTGCTTCCCGGCACGCCTGGCGGATAAAGTTTTATATTTACACTATAAGCAAACAACATGAAAATTACTATATACTGCCTTTGCATCGTATTACTATGTTCCTGCGGCAACAATAAACCGCTACAGGAGCAACAGCCTGATAAAAAGATACAGGTCGGATATCACAAAACGATAGAGACCATCATGATACTCCGCGCATTGAGTGATGATGACTATTTCCTGCACAGGAGAGCGGACACATTCAAAGGACGGCCTATGCTTTATGAAGCAAGAAAATATTTTGCAGACTATAAAGATCATCCCGCTGTAGCGGAGACACAACGCATACTCTATGACACCCGCGATATAGGTGGCATCATGTTCCAGGGAGTGTTGTATGCCGAAGAACTTCCGGGTACTTCAATAACACACAACATTACCAACCCCTACTGGTTTGAGCATAAAATAGAGTTGGCTGAGTATATGCAACTGCTGGGCAGGTTTTATACGGAAGCCAATGTTGCGGGATTTTTTGAACAGCAGCACGACTTTTACCATGGTGCCATCAGCGAAGCGCGCAGTTACATCAACGACAGCGTTACCGCTGTTATGGAAGATTACTTCGGGAAAGAAAACGCCGCGTACCATATGTACATACTGCCAATATCAATATATGGCTGGGGGTTTTCCGCCACAGCGCCAAGTGCTGAAGGTGACATACAATACGGGATCATATCGCCCGTTGAGGATATAGATTGGGACGGTTATACAGATGGCCGCACAACATTCGGGTTTGGCGGAGCTGAAGCAAAAGCTCATTACCGTGAGCTGGTGGTGCATGAATTCACCCACTCATTTATAACAGACCTGCTGGAGCACGAAGACTTTAAAAAGCAGATAGCACAATACGACACACTATATACACATATGCTGGACGAGGCCATGCAGGAGAACGGCTATGGAGACTGGTGGGGTTTTGTGAATGAACACCTGGTACGTTTAGGGCATATACGGGTTGCCGAAATGTATGATGCGGCAGAAGCGGCAGCTTTGCGCAAAACAGATGTACAGGAGTATAAATTCGTATTACTACCAGACGCAGAGGAACGTATAAAACAGTACGAACAAAACAGGGATATGTACAAAACCATCGATAGTTTTCTGCCTGTTCTGATCGATCAGTTTGGCGAATTCAGCAAGGATATGATAGACGAAAGGCTGGAAGTGGAGTGATATTCGCCGGGGCAGTGTTATGGGCCTGCAAAATACAACTCTTGTATTCAATGCTTAAGTATACATTTCGTGAGTAGGTGTATGTTGCAAGAATTGTAGCTGACGTTGGTTTTCGTCAGCTATACTTTTTTAAAGGATTCCTGCCTGTATGAAAAATTGTAGCAATGAAAATTGTCTTTGAACGTTTGTCTACTCTATAAATTATTATGTATGGAAATCTAGCTACAACAATATCACGGTAACTTCGTTTTCGTATCGTACCTATTTCAGGATTTAACTTTATTGTATTCAGACTTTTATAAATAGTCGCCTTAAACTTATCCCCTAATCCTTCCTGTTTATAATCGTACCACTCCCAGGCTTCAACAAGATCATTAAGAGCACGTTCGGACAGAACCAGTGAATAACTCATCAGTTTATTTTTTTGCGCTCTTTTTCCGTATCACATTGTCAGCATCTTCTAAAGTATATGCTGTTGCATTATGCTTTTTCCAGGCATTGTATTGCTCATCCAGCTCTTTTACAAATGCAGCATCTTTATACCATTCTGTCTCAGCAGTTATTTCATCTTCCAGCATCATATATATAGCCCTTATCTTTTTTTCATCGGCTACTCTTATATAATCATAAAGCTTTTCTCTAATGGCTGATGTTGTCATAACTTTTCCTTTATACGAAAATAGCACATTTGACGCAGACAGGATGTTAAAGGTTCATCCTCTTTCCCCTATATCTAAGCATCTAATAGAGTAATTATTAACACTTACTATTTGACGAGACTACAACCGCATGTCCATTGACCTAAAATCATAATTCTTTCCTGTATTTCTGTAATTATTTTGTTCTTCATTTCTCTACTTTTACGCCTATGTTGATAAGCGAACTGAAGGAACAGATAAAACAACTGGCACAAGCAGGAAGTGTATTAGACCCTGATGCAGGAACACGTGGTAAAGCCACTACCGAGGTGCAGCAATATGCTGACGCATTCCTGGGCAGGTTGAGTAGTGCCAGAACTTTTATACAAGATGGTTATGATGATGCCGCACTCAGCGATACCAACTTTTCTTCAGGGCATGATATAGCAAGCGTATTACAACTGCTGGAACAGCATATGGAAAACCCCGGCATCAATACCGCTCATGGCGGGCACTTAGGTTATATACCAGGTGGCGGTTTATATGCCGCGGCGCTGGGTGATTACCTGGCCGATGTGACCAATAAATACGCGGGTGTATTCTATGCTTCACCAGGTGCGGTGCGTATTGAGAATGCGCTGATAGAATGGAGCGGTAATTTAGTAGGTTATGAAAAAGGGTTTGGTGGTAACATAACATCAGGTGGTAGTATTGCTAACCTTGTGGCTGTGACAACGGCAAGGGACGCGAAGAACATCAAAGCTAAAGATTTTGACAGGACGGTCATCTATACCACATCGCAGGCGCATCATTGTGTAGATAAGGCCATCATCATAGCCGGGCTGCGCGAAAGTATTGTGCGTAAAGTGGCTATGGACAGCCAATACCGCATGGACGTTGCGGCATTGCAACAGCAGATAGAAAAAGACAAAGCAGCGGGACTACTTCCATTTATGGTGATAGCTAACGCGGGCAGTACTGATGTGGGCGCCATCGACCCGATGATGGCCATAAGTAATGTTGCCAGAGAGCACGACCTGTGGATGCATGTAGACGCTGCATATGGCGGTTACTTTTTACTACTGGATGATTACAGGAAAAAGTTTGACGGCATACAACATGCAGACTCGATTGTAATGGACCCGCACAAGGGTATGTTCCTGCCGTACGGTACAGGTATTGTACTGGTGAAACACATCCACCATTTACAGAACGCCTTTGCCTACGAGGCCAACTATATGCAGGATACCGTACATGTGGCTGCGGGCATCTCACCTGCAGATGTATCGCCGGAACTGAGCAAGCATTTTCGTGGTATGCGTATGTGGCTGCCACTGAAGCTGTACGGTGAGCAGGCTTTTAAAGATTGCCTGCGGGAAAAATTGTTACTCACGGAATACTTTAAACAACAGATATTGCAGCTGGGCTTTGAAGTTATTTGTGAGCCTGAGTTATCCGTTATTACATACAGGTACGTGCCGCCAACAGGCGATGCCAACGATTTCAACAAACGCCTGCTGGAAGCCATGCACAAAGACGGGGAAATATTTATATCCTCAACATTGGTGAACGGGCAATATGTACTGAGGTTTGCCTGCCTCTCCTTCCGCACACACCTGGAGCATGTAGATAAACTGCTGGATATGCTGAAACGGCACAGGGATAGTTTATTGTAGCAACACATCATAGATAATCACTATGCCTGCATTTTGGGCTGGCGACTTATTCCCAATCCATTAACTTTGCCGACGTTTAAAGAGATAATATGATACAGTTTGACAGGTTTACATTGGAGAATGGATTGAAGGTGATAGTGCATAAAGATGCCAATACCCCGATGGTGGCGGTAAATGTACTGTACGACGTAGGTGCCCGCGATGAGGATGAAGCACGCACAGGCTTTGCTCACCTGTTTGAGCACCTGATGTTTGGCGGGTCGGAGAATGTACCTGAATATGATGAGCCTTTGCAGATGGCGGGTGGTGAGAACAACGCCTACACTACCAACGACATTACCAACTACTACGTGCAGCTACCGTTGCAGAACATTGAAACAGCCTTCTGGCTGGAAAGCGACAGGATGAACGCGCTGGACTTCAGCGAAAAGAGCCTGGACGTACAACGCAAAGTGGTATGCGAAGAATTTAAAGAGCACTACATCAACAAACCATACGGAAACGCATGGGACGAACTGCGCACACTGGCTTACAAAAAGCACCCCTACAAATGGATGACCATCGGTAAGGAGCTGAAGCATATTGAAGAGGCGCAACTGGATGATGTAAAGAATTTCTTTTACAAACACTACCGCCCTCAAAACGCTATACTGGCAGTAGCGGGTAACGTTACAACAGAGCAGGTAAAAGAACTTGCGAAAAAATGGTTTGGCGGTATACCTGCCGGGGAAAAATATGAGCGCAATATTCCGCAGGAACCGGAGCAGACATTACCACGCAAAAAGGTATTTGAAGCAGACGTGCCGCTGAACGCAATATGGAAAGCATGGCATATAGGCAGCCGTTTATCGCCCGAATACTACGCCTGCGACCTGATAACAGATATCATGGGTAGCGGCATGGCGTCAAGGCTGCACCAGGCACTGGTAAAAGAAAAGAAGATATTCAGCAATATAGGCAGCTACCACACAGGCAGCCTCGACCCGGGAATGCTCATTATTGAAGGGAAGATAGTTGAGGGCAGAACACTGGAAGAAGCTGACGCTGCTATCAATGAAGAGATAGAAAAGCTGTTAGCAGAAGGTATATCTGATGAAGAACTGACCAGGGTGAAGAATAAGATAGAGTCGATGATAGCCTTTGAGGATATGAGCCTGCTGTCACGTGCCAATAACCTGGCCTTTTATGAATTGCTGGGCGATGCTGAGCTCATCAATAAAGAGTGGGACAGCTACAATGCCGTTACTGCCGACTTCCTGATGGAGACCGCGAAAAAGGTATTCAGGAAAGAGAACAGCAACACACTATTTTACAAAAAGAAGAACGCTTAAAATATTACGCATGCTCTTTGAAGGAAAGATAACACAGGACAATACATTCAACAACCGCATAACAGAACTGTTCGACATCAATTACCCCATTATACAGGCGGGTATGATATGGGCTTCGGGCTGGAGACTGGCATCTGCCGTTAGTAACGCAGGCGGACTTGGGCTGATAGGCGCCGGCAGTATGTACCCTGAAGTATTGAAAGAGCATGTACAGAAATGTAAGGCGGCAACAAACAAACCATTCGGCATCAACCTGCCTTTATTATATACAGATATTGACAAACATATAGACACCATCATCAACGAGCAGGTGCCTATCGTTTTCACATCGGCGGGCAACCCAAAAACATGGACGAAGACCCTGCAGGAAAACGGCATTAAAGTAGTACACGTGGTGAGCAGCGCAAAGTTTGCCAAGAAGAGTGAAGACGCCGGTGTAGATGCTGTTGTGGCTGAAGGCTTTGAAGCCGGTGGGCATAACGGGCGTGAAGAAACAACCACACTTTGCCTGATACCGATGGTACGCGAAGCGGTGCAGATACCCGTGATAGCCGCGGGTGGTATTGCTACGGGCCGTGCTATGTATGCTATGATGGCATTGGGCGCTGAAGGTGTGCAGGTAGGCAGCCGCTTTGTATGTAGCCCCGAGGCCAGCAGCCACCAGAACTTTAAACAGGCGGTAGTAGACGCCAACGAAGGAGATACCGCACTGACCTTAAAAAACCTGACACCGGTACGCTTAATTAAGAACGACTTTTACGCAACAGTTTTTGAAGCGGAAAACCGTGGCGCAAGCAAAGAAGAATTAGCAGAAATACTGGGCCGTGCACGTGCTAAAAAAGGCATGTTTGAAGGTGACCTTACCGAAGGCGAACTGGAAATAGGACAGATAAGCGGACTGATAAAAGACATAAAACCCGCCGGCGATATTGTAGCGGACATATGGAATGAATTTAAAGCTACTGCGGAGAAGCCGTTTGTGTATTAATCTATCAACTCCAACCCGTCATCCAATAAATTCATATCTATACTTTCCATACCGGCTATACCATCTATTGAGCCGCGTATATGTGCTGAGCTGAGCAGTATTTTTTCCAGTTGTTTCTCGCGGGCTTTCCATATCCGCTCCATAGCGTCGCGCTCTTTTTGTATAGATACCTTCATAGACATAAAGCCCTCGCGTATGGCCTTCCACTGCTCGGTAAATTCACTGCCCGTCAGGTAAGTGTACAGCAGGGTCATTTTATCACCTTTGTTCTCCTGGCTTTTGGCCACGTTATACACACGCAGTATCGAGTCGCGCAGCACCTGTGCCACTGCCTTTACTTCTGTAAACGAGCATATCCATATCCCGTCCTTCTCACCGAATGTCTCCATATCCTTAGGCATGGCCTGTGTCACCAATACGGCTATATCTGCCCCCTGGCCCCGCATATCTGCTTTCAGCTTTTCTATCCAGTCTGCACTAAAGTCTTTGGTGCGCTTGCTCTCATATATCACCTTACCGCAATCCTGCCCGAGGTTGTTGCGCACGGTTTGTATACAGTCTGCACCACGCACACCCTTACCTACTTCTTCTACTATGTCAAAAGGGAAAGTGCTGCGCAACAACTCTTCCAGTGCCAGTTCCTGCACCTCGCCCTGCATCTGCATAGAGCGTTGCTCTGCCTTGCGGCGCATCTCCTCTACCAGCTTCTTCTGGTCTTCCAGTTGCTTTTCGTATTCTTTAAATTTCAGGTTATTTCTTTCCTCCTCCTGCCGCCTGATGCTTTCCGTAAGTTTGCTTTTTTCCTCGTTCAGCATCTTCTGCATCTCCAGCTCCAGCTCCTTCTCCCTGTTCAGTATTTCCTGTTCTTTTTTCAGGAATTCCAGCTCTTTTTTGCGGGCCTCCATCAGCCGGGCCTCATTCTCCGTATTCTGCTGTTGCAGGAATTTCATCTGTGTTTCATAGTCGCTTTCCAGCTTCTTCTTCACCTGCTCCTCTATCTGCGTGCTCAGTTTTTTGCGCTCTTCAGCCACCATCTGCTGCATTTCCTGGTCCTTCTGCCTCAGTTGTGCGTTCAGTTCTTCCTCTTTCTTCTTCTGCCAGTCTTTCATTTGCGTGCGCAACTGCGTTTCCAACTCCACGCGGATAGCCTCGTCGGGTTGAAATTCGTTGGCACACTGGGGGCATTTTATCAGTTTCATCATATCCAAAAGTTCAGTATTGCTGAAAATACAAAGTTCTGTTTTTATGAATGAATGGCATAGCTTATTATTTTTACCTATTATTGAGGTTTCACATTGCGACAGTACATCATATTTACATACTGCCTCCTGCTTGTTGCGCCTGTATTTGCACAGGTGCCCGATGCTGCCGTGAAAGACTATAACACCGCACTACGGTACCGCCTCAAAAAGAACGACAGCATGGCCTATGTAGCCATGAACAAGGCTATCGGCACTTACCCGGGCTACCGCGATGCCTACAGTACACTTGGCGAATGGTATTTTAAAGACCGGAAATTTGCCGCGGCGACTGATGTATTTGTACGCGCCTCCCGCAACTGTAAAGACGGGCAGGCCGCTTTTGCACTACCGCTGGCACGTTCTCTGCTATATGATTATAAGCCCACACAGGCCCTGCAGATCATAGTAAGCCATACACAATCTGCCAGGGCGCATAAAGAATGGGAAATGCTCCGCAAGCATGCCGTATTCATGCAGCAGGCGCTCAATAATGTATTAAAAGACTCAGTTTACAGCCTGGGCGAGCGCGTTAATACCCGTTTCCCTGAGCTGCACCCTTTCATACCGGCTGATACTACACAATTATATTTCACCCGTATGGTGAACGGCGTGGATATGGACTGCTACCATACAAGCCTGGACACCTGCGGCGACTGGCTGTCGGGCGGGAACCTGGGCAGGCCAACTAATACACCCGACCACGAAGCCGCACAAACCGTTTCGGCAGACGGGCATTACCTGTTTTATATGCGTTGCGACAATCGCAGCGAGAACGGTTGGGACCAGGGCGGCTGCGACCTGTTTATGGCTTATACCGCAGATAGCATATGGTCGATAGGGCAGAGCTTTGGCGCTACCATCAATACCACGGCATACGAGGGCATGCCCTGCCTCTCTCCCGACAACAGGGACCTGTATTTCGTGAGCAACCGCGAAGGCGGCTATGGCGGGTTCGACCTTTGGGTATCACGCTTTGAGGATGGCCTCTGGCAGCTACCCCGCAATATGGGCCCACAGATCAATACCCCGGGCGACGAAACAGCACCGTTTATACATATAGACAACCGCACCTTATATTTTTCCAGCGACGGGCACCCCGGCATGGGCGGCTCTGACCTGTACTACTGCAGCCGTGCCAATGATACAATGTGGACGGCCCCGCGCAATATGGGCTACCCCATCAACACCAGCGCCAATGAGAAAAGCATATCTATCACTATGGATGGGAAGAAAGCCTTCTTCGCATCTGACAGGGATAGCGCCGAAGGTAACTACGACCTGTATCAGACCAAACTGGCCAAACATCTGCAGCCCGTTCCCGTAGTGGCGCTAAAGGGTTATGTGTACGACAGCCTCGCTAAAACAAGGCTTAATTATGCGCCGGTAAATATCAGCGATGTAGCAACAGGCACACACCTGTACCGATTTGTGAGCAACCGCGGCGATGGCAGTTTTATGATAACGCTACCTGCCGGCAGAAAATACCTGTATACCGCAGACAGGATAGGCTACCAGGAAATGACGGACACTATTTCACTGGTGGATATAACGCCAGATGTAGCCAAACCAATAGAGTATAATATTCCATTGCTGCCGCAGGGCTACTCCGCACCTATACACGACAGTCTCATCATTACCATACACTTCCCTATCAACAGTAAAGCGCTTTCAGACTCAGACAAAACGATCATACAAACCGCAATAGAACCATGGCTGACCGAAACAGGTTTCGTGCTCATCATTAATGGTTATACGGATAACACCGGTACGCCTATGATCAACGAACAACTATCTGCTGAGCGGGCTAAAAAAGTAGAAGCCGAAATACTCAGCTATGGTATCAGCGAGTTCAACATCAATACGCAAGGCTGGGGCGAGGCCGCACCTGTTGCATCCAACGATACCGAAATAGGCCGTGATCTCAACAGAAGAGTAGAGGTAATTATCAGGCGGTAGGGTAAAAGTCCCCTGCAAGGGGATTTAGGGGTCAAACACACGACAGGTAGAAAAGGAAGTACTATATGCAAACACTGATCGAGATAATTTACTGGATAAAAATATTGCTCAGTCCTGTTTTTGTTGCTGTACTCATCATCGGTATACTATACAGCCTTAATGGTTATTTCAGTTATTGGTATTTATTATTGCTTATACCCGCATCCGTTGTTGGCATTGCACTTGCAGAGCGGGCAAGAAGAAAGCATGGGACTGATAACTATTATGCCAAACCCATGAATACACCGGATATCAAAGAGACATGGGAGAAGGATAAAAAGCCATGATCACAACTTTGGCATAGTGTTTGGTTTAAGCATGTAAATCAAAAAAACCTAAACGATATGAAAAATCCAAGATCACTCGGCGCGGCATTGCTGCTCCTGGCCCTGTCCTTCACCAATTGTAAAGAAAAAGAAAATGTTATTCCCCAAACACAAAATAACGACCCTGCAGATATTACTTATTTTTCAATTGAAGATGTTTTTGACGACCTGAAACTGAAACCCAAAACAGTTACCATAGATGCTGACAAGGACGCAAGCTTCTACGGCAATAGTGGTACACGTTTTATACTGAAAGCCAATTCACTGACCACTATGGATGGCACACTAGTTACCGGAGAAGTGCAAATTAATGTTACAGAATACCTTGAGAAAGGAGACATGTTATTCTCTAAAACATTACCAATAAGTAATGGGGAACCACTAATATCAGGTGGAGAGCTTAATATTAGTGCCGAACAATCAGGCAAGCCATTACGCCTTGCCGATGGGAAAACAGTACAAGCTAATATTCCCCAAAATGGTACACCTGACAAGGATATGGGATTTTTCATAGGAGAACAAAAAAAAGGAGATGATGTCAATCTTGTTAACTGGGTAAGACCTAAAGTTGATACTGCCGGCCAGTTTAATCAAGTAGTATGGACTCATACCGCAGATACATTGTCTATTATTTCTGATACGCTGGCTTATGCAAATGCAGACAGGTTTTTTAAAAACCCCGATTACCAAAGTTTCACAGTTACTGTAAAAATTCCGGGTATAAATTTTGACTCTACAATAAGAGTATTTGGTTATGCAATATATCGGGATTACAACGGGATGTGGCCATTGTATACATACTACTATAACAAAGGCTACTTTCAAGAAGGTCATGTAGCAAAAATTCGTGTAAATTTTGTATTATTTGCTTTGATTAATGGTGAATTTTATGGCGGCATTACTGCAGCAACACCTGAAAACGGCAAAACGTACGAAGTGATTTTATCAAAAACAGACGCCGCTATCTTTAAACAAAAGGTAAATGATTTGTAGAGCTAAAAGCATCTTTCAGACTGAATTCAAATACAAATTTCATTGACAACCAAACACTTATGCCAAAGTCATGCACCTTAACATAACTTTGGCATAATGTTTGGGCTAGACCTACTAATTAAAAATCCACACAATATGAAATATACAAACTCCCTCAGCGTAGTTATCCTCGCTTCGTGCCTTTTTTTAGTTAATTGTAAAGAGAAGGAAAATATAATACCAACAACACCAACTACTACACCATCAGGCAATAACTACTATTTCATTGACGAGATATTTGAAGAATTAAAATCACGCCCAAAAACAATAACCATAGATGCCGGCAAAGACGCCAGCTTTTATGGCAACAGTGGCACACGCTATATGCTGCAGGCCAACTCACTGACTACAATGGACGGTACAGGTGTTACCGGTGATGTACAGATAGAAGTGACGGAATACCTGGACAGGGGCGATATGATATTCTCTAAAATGCTGCCTATCAGTAACGGCTCTGTATTAGAATCCGGCGGAGAGTTAAGTATCAATGCCAGGCAATCGGGCAAGCCATTACGCCTTGCTCCGGGATCTACCATACAGGCCAATGTACCCCAAAAAGGCACTCCTGACCCTGAAATGGTATACTTCAGGGGCGAAGTAAAACAGGGTGATGAAGTGAACCTGGTAAACTGGCAAACGCCACCTGTAGACACCGTCGGACAATGGGCTAAATTCAGTAATAAAGTGGCTGTTGTTGACGGTGATACTACTGCTATTATTTCAGACACACTTGGAATGATAAACATTGATAAGTTCATGAAATTGAACAGTAACATATACAAAGTTGATTTTGTTATTGATGGTGTTACTGTAACGGAATATGATGCGGTTTGTACCTATGCACTTTTCAAAAATTTCAACGCACTGATGTCTGTCGGTATTACCAGGGAAAATAATTTTTATTATTCACTGCCCGACATGCCTACAGACCTTGTGGCATTTACTGTTAAGGATGGTAAGTTCTACGGTGGCATTGTAAGTTTTACCGCCGCCAAAGACGCGAAACATACTATTAAGCTTACACAAGCCGACCCTGTGAAATTCAAGCAGCAAGTGAGTGCTTTATAAGTCAAGTACGTAAACAGCAGGTTGTGTAATAACACAACCTGCTGTTGCTTTATGTAAATATGAAAGAACAAAAACCTGCTTATATCACCTGGCTGAAAGAGAACCGGAATAAGGCATACCTGTTCATTGCTTTTCACATTGTATTTGCCATAGTACTGCGTTACTGCTATCCGTACATGGACCTTACTTCGGATACGGGCGGATATATCAATGCCATACACTACGGTTTCAAACAGGGCAGCATGAGGCCTTTAGGTTATTCCTATTTCCTGAATTTCTCAGCATTTGGCAGTGGCTTTGGCGCGCAACCTGTGTTCTGGTTACAATACATAACCTACTGCCTGTCCATGTTCTTTTTCTACAGCAGCACATCGCACCTGTTCAACATCAGTAACAAGTACATCAGTTTCGCCTACCTGTTGGTTACCATCTTGTTCGTACCGGGATTGTATGCTACCAACATACTTATGGCCGACAGCCTTTTTACATCCCTTACCATTGTATTGATAACATTATGCTTGTGGTGGATACAGTCGGGTAATAAGTACATCTTCATTATAGTTATTTTATTCCTGGCAGCAACAGTATCGCTCAGGTACATTGGCTTTATCTACCCTGCATTCATCATAGTTGCTATACTACTTACTTACAGGAAGAGTATGCAGACAGTTGTTTATTCATTAGTGATCATCCTCTTGGCATATGCATACGTTGAGTATGTAAAACACCAAACTAAAAAAGACAGAGACGTAGAAGTATTTTCCTCCTTCGGTGGCTGGCAGAAAGCAAATAACGCCCTGCATGTCATTCCATATATCGATCTTTCGAAAAGCACGGTCAACACAAACAACACCGAGATATTAAGGATCGACACTATTGTGCGGATAACCTACCCCTACAACAAACAATATTACCCCGATAGCTGGTCAGTAAGCTACCATATGATGTGGCTGGACAGTGTGCCCCTTACTCTGGCGCAGAACTACTATATATACAAAGAACCGCAAGTAGACTTCTTTACCATATGGAACAGATGCGGCGTCTTGTATTCCGAATATGCAGACCTGCTGATGCGCGATCACTTTCCTGAATACTTCAGGTACTACCTCGTCAATAATGCCATTCGTGCCTTTCATCCTCCCGAAGAGATATTAACCCAATTCCCGGATACCACTTACACACCTATTACTAACGAATGGTTTGGCTGGGCTATTAATGCTGATATACAACCAAGACATGATCTCATGAGGCCTTTTTTACGAAATCTGTCAGGCTATTACTCCTGCTACTGGATCTTATTCCTGGTTGCCAATGGCTATTTCATCATGCAGTTCAGGCGGAAGAATATCAGTAGTTCATCTACCCGATTCAGGTTATTTATCCTGCTGTTTTTCTTTACATGGTTATATGCCCTGGCCAGTATATATGCTGCACCTGTTAACCTGCGCTTTCTATTACCTGTAAGGGTTGTAATAGTCGGGTTGGTGTTTGCATTTATACAACATTTTGTGAGTATGGATAAAGACACAAGGAATATTGATAGATTTCGCTAAGGATTATCCTCCGGCATAGAAATAAATTTCATAAAATATATTATTTAGCGTATATTTGATATGATTTATAACTATGTAAATCATCCCGGTTTACAGAACAACAAGTTCTTTATTTAACAAAACGATCTCATATGTCTTTAATTTTTTGTGCTGTAGAGGAAACAATTGGCAACAAAACAGGAAGTACTCGAAATCAATTATACATTGCAAAAAATATGCTTTATGGTAAATTTTGAGTACCACCCCTGAAATCGGGTAAATTTCGATACAAAACGATACCAAATGATACAAAATCGACAACCCTGCAAACACAACTAAAATTATCAATATATATAACCTGATTATACACTAAAACAATGAAACTTATCGCTTATGACTTATTACTTACGACTATCAACAAGCAAAAACCAACGCTTTTTTTTCTACTTTTACCACTCGTAAATATTTAAAACAGACCTAGTTATGGCTAATCAACTGCTCAAGGGTAAAAAAGGTATCATTTTCGGCGCTTTAGACGAACGTTCAATAGCCTGGCAAACCGCTTTGCGCGTGTGCGAGGAAGGAGGGGAAATAGTATTATCCAACGCACCCATTGCGCTACGCATGGGTAAGATAAACGAGCTGGCGAAGCTGTGTAATAACGCTGAAGTAATAGCCGCAGACGCCACATCGGTAGAAGATATAGAAGCCCTGCTGAACAAGAGTATGGAAGTGCTGGGTGGCAAGCTGGATTTTGTGCTGCACTCAATAGGTATGTCGCCGAATGTGAGGAAGAACTTCCCGTACACGGCTACCAATTACGATAACTTCCAGAAAACGCTTGATATATCAGCACTGTCACTGCACAAAGTGCTGCAATCGTGCATGAAGCTGGATGCCATCAACGAGTGGGGTTCTGTTGTAGCGCTTACCTACATAGCCGCACAGCGTACCTTCCCGGGCTACAATGATATGGCTGAAGCCAAAGCCCTGATGGAGAGCATAGCACGCAGCTTCGGTTACCACTATGGTTTCGCTAAAAAGGTAAGGGTCAATACTATTTCACAGTCGCCTACCGTTACTACAGCCGGTTCAGGAGTTTCCGGTTTTGACGCCTTCTTTGAATATGCCAATAAAATGTCACCTTTAGGCAGCGCCAGCTCATTAGATTGCGCTAACTACTGCGTGAGCCTCTTCAGCGACCTGACACGTATGGTAACCATGCAGAACCTCTTCCACGACGGAGGTTTCTCCAGCACAGGGGTGAGCCAGGCCATAGTAGAGGAAATGCAGAAAGCTGCTGAGAGTGGTAAGTAATGTAACTGACACATTCACAGCAATATAAACGATGATCTTACGTTAAGAACATATGCCAAAAAGAATCCTTACCAGTATATATATGCTTTGTTTCGCGGTAGCGCCTGCATTTGCACAGGTTACAGGCGGGCAGCATACTATGGAGTTCCTGCGATTACCAACCGGGCCGCATATATCTGCGCTGGGTGGTATCAACGTCTCCAATGCGGATAAGGACATCTCACTGGCCATGCAAAACCCCTCGCTGATGCGCCCGGGGCTGCATAACACATTGGGGCTCAACCAGAATTTTTACTATTCCGGCATCAGCCTGTCGAACCTGCAATATGGCTACCACATTCCCAAACTGGAAACATCATTCCTGCTTGGGGTACAGTACCTGAACTATGGCAAGTTTACCCAAACGGACAATATCGGCAACCAGATGGGCGACTTCAAAGCCAATGAATACGCCATAACGCTCGGAGCATCAAGGCAATACAATGAAAAGTGGCGCTATGGTGCTTCACTGAAATACGCGCAGTCAAAGCTATTCGACAAAAATGCTTCTGCCGCACTTGTGGATGTAGGTATCACTTATATGGATACTGCCTCGCTGATCACTATCGGGGCAGTTGCCAAAAACATGGGGGTTATGCTCACCAAATACAACCCTAACAACTCTGCCGAGCCACTGCCTTTTGACCTGCAGATAGGTATCACCAAGCGTTTCAAGCACGTGCCGCTACGCCTGATGGCTACTTTGCACCACCTGTACGAGTGGGACATCCGCTACGATAATCCTGCAGACCAGCAGAACAACAACCTGTTTGGCAGTACAGAAGAAGACACAAAGGAGAAAAGCTACTTTACCGATAAACTGTTCAGGCATTTCATATTCGGGGCGGAGATACTTATGGGCAAACGCGTACTCATCAGTGCATCATACAACCACCTGCACCGCTCAGAGCTGGTGATAAAAGATAAGACTGGCATGGCTGGTTTTGCCTACGGTGTTGGTATCGACCTGAACCGCTTCCAGGTACACTACGCACGCTCCCACTACCATATAGCCGGGGCATACAATGAACTGGGACTGGATATTTCACTGAATAAACTATTCGGATTAGGTAAAACAGGCGATAAGATACACTGGAACGCTACCTATCCTGACTGGGAATTCTACAGCATCCCTACGACTCCTGCTGCCGTTGATGCTTCGGGAAATTAAAGAGAATGGAGGTCAGCACCGGTATCACGAATATCGCTATACTCACGAAAGACATAATAATATCTCCCCACACAACGGCATGCTCGCCCAAAGGCATATGTTTACCATGCATTTCAAGGCAGGCCTGTGGCCCCTCCATAAAGTCGGTAAATGGGGAGCAGGGGTAAAAGTGCGTCAGTACAGACATGGTGAGCTTCGCACCCAGCAAACCTATGACGATATAAGCACAGGTATTCAGGAAAGGATATTTCTCCATAAGGCGTACAAAACCCTGCGCCACAAACCTCATAGCCAGTATACCAATGAACACGCCTACCCATATCAGTATAATATTCTTGGTATAAGCAGTAGCTGCTATTACGTTATCTATTGAAAAAGCCAGATCCATCAGCTCTACCAGTATCACAGTTGACCAGAAGGGGCCAAAAGCACCAAATGTTTTGCGGTAGAACCAGCCTTTCTTTTTACGGCTCAGTTCATCAGCTATGGTCTCCGGGGATTCCTCTTCTTTTTGCTGGAAGAAATACTTGCCGGTGAGTATTAACAGGTAGATACCACCAACCGGCTTGAACCACCATACCTGAATGAGCAAAGCAGCAAAAAACAAGCAGATACCACGAAATACATACGCGCCTATGATACCATACTTCAGTGCCTTTTTACGCTGGTCTTTAGGCAGGTCCATAACCATAGTTGCCAGCACAGCAGCGTTATCTACAGAAAGCAGACTCTCTATAAGAACAAGATTAAGAATAATGGTAAGTGACGGGAAGGGCTTATCGATTATTTGTTGAAATAGTTCCTGAAGATTGTCCATTTATGCTTTGTTAGCTGCAAGTCCTTTTCTTGAAATCAGTGCAAAGATACCATATATAATAATCTGAACATTTTTAATGTCATCTTATTTTACCAACCTGCTGTAACCCGGCTCTACTCCGTCGGCCGATAACCTGAGCAAATACACTCCTGATGGCAATCCTGAGGCGGGTATGTATGCACCGGTACCTGCCTTATCCACCCACAGCAGCCTGCCATTAATATCATATACCTGCAACAATGTTGACGGGTGGATACCTGACACGTGCCAGCCATCGGTAGCCGGGTTGGGATATACCTTTACATTGCTGAACATATCAGCCGGAACAGATAACAACGAAGGATCATTCTTTACAGAATTAGCCCTGTTCACTATTTCGTCGTTCGGATCGATGGTCAGGCCTGTAACGGTCCTGTCCCATGTTACAATATGGTGCCTGGATATTTCCTGTACATCGATCTTCACTATACTATCGCCTGTGACGGATTTCAGGTTAAGCTCCAGCGGGATGTTGAACATCTTTACCGAATTGTTGGATGTAGCCTGCTCAACTTTCAGGTGTACTACAGTGCCTGATTGCGCCCATGATACCGTATAGGTAGGATATCCTTGTCCGTACACCCATTGCCTGAAAAAGCTGTCTAACTGGATATTGTAAGCCTGCTCCATTACTGCTTGCAAGTCACTTGTTACAGCATGACCATATTTATACTGTTGCAGGTAGTTCCTGATACCTTTAAAGAACAGGCTGTCTTCCGGTGCCATGTAACGCAGCATATGTGCAACGGCTCCACCTTTTGCGTATGTTAGTCTGCCATCAAATATCCTTGAAACTTTAGTCGTATCATCTACCCATACGCTTCCTCCCAGGTCACTCATCACAAAGCTGTAGTTGCCAGTTCTTTCTGCTTTTGCGGCAGCCTTCCCGTCAAAATGTTCAAGGAAGAGTTGCTCCGCATATGTTGCAAATCCTTCGCTCAACCATATATCTTCCCATTTGCCGTAAGTCACACTGTTGCCCCACCACTGGTGCGCCAGTTCATGTGCTACAAGCGTTGGCCACAGGCTTAAAGTGCCTAACCATGACATGGTCTGGTGTTCCATGCCACCGGATAATGTGGTCATGCAATGCCCGTATTTTTCATCTTTAAAAGGGTACTTGCCGAATATCTTAGAAAAATGGTCGACTATTAACCCTGTTGTGTCAAATATAGCTTTGTTTACTGCCGTCATATAAGTACTGCTGTCGTACACATAGTTCTGTATCAGCATCGAGTCCCCTGAGCCGTCCGTAAAGTGCATATAGTAGCTATAATCCTTGTAGGGCCCAACAGCTACCGCAACCAGGTAGTAATCAATAGGATATTTGGTAGCCCATTCATAACGCAGCTTATTGCCCGGCTGCGGTGTCTTTTTCATCAGTAAACCGTTACTACCTACATTGAGTGTATCATCCACGGTCACCCACATACTTACAGAGTCTATTTTATCTTTCAGCGATTGTTTGCAAGGCCACCAGTCTTCCGCAAAAAGGTCATCGCTGATCGAGTACACTATCTCTGTGCCCGATGCAGCCTTAACGTAGTGCAAACCTCCGGTAAAGAACTGGCCCGAACCCGATGGCGATGTGCCATGATAAAACACCTGTGCGGTGAAGTCTGTATTGATACCCAAAGCAGTGCCTAAAGTTACTTTCCTGACAGAGCCGGTTGTAGTTACTGTTACAAGCTGGTTGTTGATCTTAATGGAGTCGATGGCTAGTGCCGTATCCAGTTCAAATGCATAAACACTGAAGTTGGGTATCATTGTGCGGGCATATGTCGTCACGTTTCCACTAATGAATGTAGATGTATTGGTCAGGTTAATATCAAACTTCAAACCCTTTACATCATAATCATCCTCTTCCGGAGTGGCTACAGTTGTTTTCTGTAACCCATTTTTCAAACTACGTTCAGCACACTCTTTATGCGCAAAAGCTGAACCTGGCAACGACATTGCAGTGATTATAAAAACTATGATAAGTAAACGCATATGCTATTATTTTTCAGGGTTACAATTTGGTTATTTTTTTAAAAATAGTATTATAGTTATTGACCTTCACCTGCAAAAGGTAAATGCCTCGTGCGAGCTGTGCGGCAGGTATATACATCCCGTTTCCATCAACCACTTTTTTCTGCACGAGTACCTTCCCATTCAGGTCAGTTAATACCAACTCACTCCCACCTGCTATATTTACAACTGTCCAGCCGTTACTGGCAGGGTTAGGGTAAACGAACACCTCGTCCCGAACATGACTCAAACCTAAAGAATAATCACGGAAAACCGTCGCTTTATCAAGTATCATGTTACGAGGATCGAATGCTATACCATCAACCTTGTGTAGCATATTGATGTAAATAGACTGTGTCATACCACTACCCAGCCTGATGATCGTATCTCCTTCTGCTGAAAAAAGTTTTACCTCAACAGGGATACTAAAGTAAGGTACAGATTGCGGCACGACACCTTCCTGCTGCACCTGTAGCATCAACTTACCATTTACATAGTTCCACTTTACATCATATACAGGATAACCTTCACCATATATCCACTCGTTAAAAAACGCATCCATGTCCATGCCTGACACTTGCTCCGCCAACAGCTTAAAATCTTTTGTATCAGCATTACCTCCCGCAAATTGTTGCTGATACTTTTTCAGAATTCTAAAGAACACAATGTCATCATCAATAAGGAAGCGTAGCGTATGTATAACCGCGGAGGCTTTCAGATAGGATAACCTGTTATCAAATATCCTGTACGGACTTACAGTATCGCCCGGTTGCAGATATATACTGCCATCAACAAGAGAATCACCCAACACTACATTGTGTACTTTCTGCATATAGTTATATGCGCTTTGCTCATCCCAGAACTTTTCAGCAAACAGGTACTCAGCGTAAGATGCCATCCCTTCATTCAACCATATATCTCTCCACGACGCACAGGTAACATTATCTCCAAACCACTGGTGCGCCAGTTCGTGTGCCACCAGCGGCGAATTGAAATGATGCAATGTAGTCATGGTCTGGTGTTCCATACCCCCAAATACAGGTGCCATGCAATGCCCGTATTTCTCCTTGTAAAAAGGGTATGTACCAAACAACTCAGAAAAGTAGTACAACATATCGCCTGTTGTATCGATCTTTGTTTTGAAGGTGTCTAATGCACCCGGCCTGTCATATATATAGTTTTGCACCAGTACATCTTTGCCATCGGGCATGGTACGTGTGTAACTATACTCCCTGTACGCTGCTACCGCAATAGATAGAAGATAATATGCGGTAGGGTATGTTGTCTTCCACTCATAACGGCTTCTGTTGCCCGGCATAGGAGTAATTTTCTGCAACAGACCATTACTTCCCGCTTTCAGGCTGTCAGGTACAGTTATCCATATATCCGCTGAATCTATCTTATCCTGCAGGTATTGCTTGCAGGGCCACCAGTCTTTTGAGTTGTAAGGTTCACTGAGGGTGTAGGTTACGGGGCTGCCCCACTCTACAGCGGGTGCGTTGTTCATACCACTCTGAAAAAAGAAAACCGAGCCCGCATCGGGTACACCATGATAATAAACCGTTGCTTTGAATACAGCACCTACCTGTAGAATAACAGGCATAAATACATTGATAATATCATTTACACGATTGAAATTCGCCTTCTTCCCATCCACTATTACTGAATCAACCTTTAGCAGTTTGTTCAGCTCACATACGTACAATGCAAAGTTGCCTTCAATTACCTCAGCGGTAGTAGTTACATTACCCTCAATAGATACCGACCGGTTATTGACAGCAATATCCATATGAACATGCCTGACATCATATTTCAACTCATCAGACGAAGCAATAGTTGTTTTTGCAGCGCCGGTATATGTGTTCATTTTAGCGTAACTGCATTGATGTGCAATATTTACACCTTGCGCAAACGCTGATGAAAACATTACAAACCAAACCATTACCATTGCTACAAACACGCGCATATGGCTAAAAATACCGATTATAGCTATGTTCTGTATAGAATAACTGTCATTTTAGGCAATCGCAATAAAAAATCAATATCCCCCGAACAGGGTTAGATGTCGGATATGATTTTTTCGGTATATTTATAGCAATTACAGCCACCAAAAATTACAGGATGAAAAAGCATTATACCACCACCAAAGCGGGTTTTATCTGCAAATCATTATTATGGTCGTTACTGTTGTATGGCTGCGCTACCTGTATATGCAACTGGCAGGAGGTGTCCGGCAAATTGTATGACAAAACGGAACACCCCATTGTATATTCAAGCAGCACACAGGACATTACCCCTGTAAGGATATCGCTTGACAGCCTTCAGAAACGTATACGCATTGCAGATGGCGTGTGGCAGCAACTGCGCGTATTACTTCACCAATAAGTTTTTTGGAAAAATAAGCGCTTATACTGCTACAGCCTGGCAATTCTCGATAATTTCCCTGTTTTCGTTACCAACTATCTGCAAAGCAAGATTTTTGATAGAAGGGAAGAGCATATCGTAAACATTTTTCTTGTCTGTCGGCACATCAGTATCCTGCATGGCTAATATATATAATACAGCTTCAGGCACTTCCAATACCGTACAAATACTCTGTATCGTCTTATTACTGGGGCGTTTTACAGCGTTTTCAATTTGCGACAGTGAAGTCTGCGAAATCCCGCTTTTCTCAGATAACTCCTGTTGTGTTATTCCGAGCTGCCTCCTTACCGACTTTATCGCTACTCCTAAATTCATATAGATAGTTATTTAAATTCTTAGTTATGAGTTGCGGGTAATAACTCTATGTTACTAAAGACATATTGCTATCAAAAAAGGTTGGAGAGATAATACGATAAAAGACAAAAAAATGATTTTACCTTTACCCCGGATGAGGCAGAATTTCACCACAAGAGTAGCCTACGACGGGCGTACAGTACATGCTGTAGTAATACCACAGCATCGTAAAGATGGCATGTATTATGAAGTAAACATACCCGGTTTTGACCGTTTTTATATGTCTTGGTCGGCTATGGACAGGTATGATATAGTGCCTCAACAAGGGCTGGAACTGCCCTATAGCCTGATTTTAGCCATGAGTGACGCTATTGAAGAAAGAACCGGCCTATAACAGCGAAAAGTCTCTTATTCAGCATTATATTTTATCCTGTATCCGGTTCCATACAGGTTTTCTACCTCTATAAGGGGATCTGCTTTTAATAGTTTCCTGATTCGTGTTATATATACATCCATACTTTTACCGGTAAAATAGTCGTCATTTCCCCATACCGATTTTAATATCTCCCCCTTGGCTATATATTCCCCCTGGTTTTGTAATAAAACATGCAGCAGGCCGGCCTCTCTCTGGCTTAGTTTTTTTTCTTCATCACCTACCTGTAGTTTTCTTTGATTGGGGTGAAAAACCAATGAACCCAATACCAGCTTATCAGGCTCTGTTGTTGCAAGGGCAGGACTCAACCTGCGGAGTATCACGTTGATACGATACAGTAGTTCTTTAAAATTAAACGGTTTGGTTATATAATCATCCGCACCTATCTCAAATCCATGTAGTTTGTCCTTTTCTACAGAACGTGCTGTTAAAAATATAAACGGCTTGTCAGGATGAGCTTGTTTTAATTTCCCTGCCAATGAGAATCCATCCAATTGTGGTAGCATTACATCGAATATGCAGAGATCAAAATCATTATTATTTAGCTCAATAAGTCCCTGTTCTCCCGTTTCCGCCAGCTGAACACGAAACCCTTTTGCCACGAGGTTCTCCCGCAGCAGATAACCCAGGTTCTTGTCATCTTCTACCAATAATATATTTGGTCCATGGTCTCTACCCATCATATTTCCGTTTTTTAGGAAACAATATTGTGAATTTAGTTCCGACACCGGGCTTGCTCCACACCTCAATTTTCCCGCCGGTAGCTTCAACTATACCTTTTACATAATTTAACCCAAGCCCGAACCCTTTGGTATTATGTATATCACCTTCATGCGCCCTGTAAAATTTATCAAAAATATGTTTTTGTGTTTCCGCATTCATACCGATCCCATTATCAGCCACTACCATACATACATTTGTGTCCTGCTCTTCAATACTTATTTGTATATCCGGAGGTCCCTGTTTGTATTTTATTGCGTTATCCAATAAGTTGCAAATGCAGTTCATTAAATGTGTTTCATCTCCCGTTATTCTACAATCGCCCTTAACCTTCATCCTGAACGTACCTCCCAACTGCTCACACTGTAGTGTATACATCGGCTCAACCACTACAAGCAGTTCTTCCAGGTCTACAATATCTTTTTTCAGTACCATTGTTCCTTTCTCCAGTACAGCCACGTTAAGAGCACGTTCAATATTCAGGTTCAGTCGTTGAGATTCATTGGAGATAATATCCAGGATATGCTTCAGCTTTGGGTCTACTTCCGTAACACTGTCTTCTATAGTCTCCAATGCCAGTGAAATATTAGCCATTGGTGTATTGAACTCATGCGTCAGGTTATTGATAAAATCAGTCTTCATTTCTGAAAGTTTATTCTGCCGCAGATACAGCCTGATGAACTTGTAGAATGCAAATGTGAGCAACAGAATAATGACCACAGATAGTAACAGGAGATAACTTATTGAACCCCACACGGGTTGTTTATCTAATACAACACTTAACCTGTAGTCGTTTATGAATTTATTATCCGTAAACACATCTGCATAATATTCACTGCTCAATAAGCTACTGCTATCCTGCACATTATTTGCATACACAATACGGTTGTCTTTTTTTGAAACAAAGCCGTAACCGAAACCTTCGACAATAAATGCATTTCTGAAATGTTGCCTGATCGATGAATCGACCATTTCCATATCAAGCAGCTCATCAATAGGTTTATCCGACGCAATAATATCTTTAAAGTTGTCCTTTGAAAAAGTTCTGCTGTCATCATTTATGCTGCTCATGCTATCATTCAGCAGAAAATGGATATTCACCAGCATTTCTATATCGGCAGGATAAGATGTTTCAAAGTAATTGTACTTATAAGGTATTTCCTTGTTATCGCCTTTATTCCTGTACTCGGCATAGTCATAAAACATGTTTACCGTATCTACATCACCTGCAAAATGGCTGCCATTCCACTTCTGTCTGCTGATATAAAAGCCTTCACCTTCTTTTAAATGATATTTTGTAAAAAAACGAACGCAGTCTATTGATGCCTCCAGCTGCTGTTCAATATCACTCAGTGCTTTTTGTATCCTGAGGCCTGATGCTTCTTTCGTTTTTTTATCTGCATTACGCAACCATGCCAGCTGTATACATACCAATACAACCACCAAAATGCTGATGGTGCCAACCAGTAAGTATATCCCCTTATTGCGCATACAACAAAGTACTGATATTATTTATGTATGTACCAACAAGCAAATCCCTTTAAGTTTCTTTTAAGTATTGTTAAGTATGAATTAAGTGCTGTATTCCAACGCAGATAAGGCTTCCCTTGTCTTTTACGAGTGACAATTCTTAACATTCTTAAATAAAACAGTATGAAGATCTTTACACGAAAAACTTATTCCATATACATCTTGGTAGCAGCTATGCTGGTCATCAGCACATACACCTATGCCAAATGGGATATGAAAGCCGACTACCCCATATTTGTGCAGGGGCGCTGGGGTATGCAGATGATAACCGTTAACAACAAGATATTTGCAGGTGGTGGTTATGAGGGCAACAACATCGTTGGCAACGAATGGACCGAATATGATATTTCCTCAAACACATGGACGTCAAAAGGTACTATGCCCGGAACAAATGTAAACAGGGCCGGGGGCGTTACATTCACCATAAACGGCAAAGGATACCTGGGACTGGGCATTGAAAACTTCAACAGCTTTAATGATCCGTGGACTTTCCTTACTGACCTTTGGGAGTATGACGACGCCAATGACAAATGGACAAAAAAGGCAGACATGCCCGGTGTGGGTGTTGGTTATGCGGGTGTTTTCGTGATCAATAACAAAGCCTATATAGTAGGTGGTAATACAGGCAAAAATTCAGCTGATGGTACCAACCAGGTATATGAATATGACCCTGCTGCTGATAAATGGACAAAGAAAGCAGACTACCCCGGTACATTTATTAAAAACCAGCCTTTTGCCTTCGCTATCAACGGTAAAGGATATATCAGTTGCGGACAGATATCCGGAAGCCGCACAGACGAAACATATGAATATGATCCTGCTACTGATAAATGGACAAAGAAAAAACCTTTCCCGGGCGGAGAAGTGGCAGGAGGCGTTTCATTCGTAGCCAACGGTGTTGGATACTGTGGTCTTGGGGGCATAGCAGGTGGCATCAATAACTCAGACTATCCGCTTACTTTTTATTACTACAAACCTGAAACTGATAGCTGGCACTATGCCGGTGGTATGGAGTTTCCGCTTTGGGGCAGGATGTATGCAAAAGTTGGTGTTATAGGAGACAAAGTATACTTACTGTCAGGATGGAGAATTGATGATGTGACACAAAGATGGTTCAGGGATTTACATGTAATTGATGCTGCGGTAGCGGTTAATATCAATAATATATTGCCGGGCAAGAACATGGTTATATACCCTAACCCGGCCACAGACGAATTGTATATCAACAGTGCGGAGGAGTATTCTTCATATACGGTTTATGATGTTACAGGCCGTTCTATAGCCAATGCTCCCCTTCATGACGACCATATCAACATAAAGCAATTTCCACAAGGCAGCTATATACTGGAGCTTAAAAAAACAAATGGGAGCGTACGGGAGCAATTCAATAAATATTAGGCGCTTGTATCTGCCTTATATTAGAAAGCCTGCGAATATTCGCGGGCTTTTTTAAACCATAAATTAAAAAGAACAGTGGTTTTAATTCTTGTTAAGAGTTATTAGGTATGCTTTAGAACTTTTCGTTAGCCCTATCTCATTGCCGGTAAGTCTACACTAAAAAACTTACAGCAATGAAAAGAAATCAACAATTTAAAACAGCATTGATAACACTGTTGGCAATATTTGTCATCAACAACAGTAGTTTCGGAAAGTGGAAAACCTTAACATCAACACCCACACAGGGCAGGTGGGGTGCGATGACCTTCGTGGTAGACGGACTAATATATATGAGCGGTGGTTACGTTGGTAATTTCCAGAATAAAAATGACCTGCTCAGCTTCGATCCCGCAACCGATAAATGGAAATTCAAAAACGGGCTGCCGGGAAATCTGGTACGTACTGAAGGTGTAACATTCGTAATTAACGGCAAAGCGTATCTTGGATTAGGAGCGCAGGACTATAACAATTTCAGCCCGCCGCCTACATACCTTACCGACCTTTGGGAATACGATGCAGCTACCGATACATGGGCGGCAAAAGCTGTTTTCCCATCAAATGGCGTTTCTGACGCGGCAGTGTTTGTAGTTAACAACAAGGCATACGTAGTGGGTGGCTCTGAAGGAACAACAAAGAGCGATAAAACATGGGAGTATGATCCTGTAACTGATAAATGGACCGCAAAAGCAGACTATCCCGGCGGAGGTGTACGTAATGCATCCGGCTTCGCACTGAACGGAAAGGGATACGTAGTAGGCGGCGAAGTAGCCGGCACACCAACCAACAAGCTGTATGAATATGATGCTACAGCCGATACTTGGACAGAAAAAAAGTCATACCCTGAAACATCTATATGGGGAGGTGTTGCAATGGTGATCGGCAATCGTGCATATGTAGGTACAGGTGCCGATGGTGCAGTAGGCGCAAGTACTGTTTACTCTGATCACTTTTTTGGCTATGACCCTGATGCAGATGATTGGGTTTACTGGCAAGGCGCAGAATTAGGTGTGGCAAGAATGCACGGCACAGCCGTTGTTGTAAACAACAAAGCGTATGTAGGCAATGGTTGGGTGCTGGATGGATCGAACCAGGTATTCTATAACGACTGGTATGAAGTAGACCCCCGGGATATACTTGGTATATCAGGCAAAAAGTCGCAAAAGATATTTCGCATCTATCCTAACCCCGCGAAAAACATTATATACATTAATGCTAACACGGAAAATGTATCGTATGCTCTTTATGCTGTTACAGGCAGCCTTGTACAAAGCGGAACAGTGCGGAACAATGCAATAAATACGGTCAACCTTCCCGCGGGAAACTATGTGTTAAAGCTCACAACGGACATGCAAACAGAAAACCATATGATCATTTTAGAATAAATAGCTACCTGTTCGTAATAACGGAGCCTGTCTGATGGCCGGTTCCGTTATTTACGCTAACTTTTTTGTGACAGATTTAAGTATTGTTATCATTTTACTAATCAGTAGCTAAAAGCATTAGGAATTGTTATTCATGTTTTAAGATTTTGAGCCCTAACTCAAAAAAATGAACACTTGTCTTTATGGGTAAAATGTAATAGTATGGATATTAAAGTTTTACTTAAGTGGTCATTTACACTAGTATTAAGCTGCTGCATTACTTACTGTAATGCACAGACATGGACGAAAAAAGCTGACCTCCCCGAAGGCAGGGAAGGCACTATATGTTTTAACCTGAATGGTAAGATATACTGGGGAGGAGGAACACCATCTACCATTGGCCAGGCTAAAGCTGATTTTTATGAATACGACCCCGCTACTGATACATGGGCGCAAAAAGCTGACATGCCTTCAGAACGTGCGTATGGCATATCATTCAGCATTAATGGCAAGGGATATATAGGATTAGGAAAAACAAGCGGGGGTGGGTCTTCAGCATACCTGACCGACATGTATGAATACGACGCCGGCACAGATAAGTGGACAAAAAAAGCTGACATTACAACAGGTTTTGGCCTGCTGGATAGCAGGGTATTTGTAATAAACAACAAAGCCTATGTGCTTGGTGGCACTAACTCCAACTATGCTAACTACGGTACTTTGTATGAATATGATCCCGCAAACGATCAATGGACGCAAAAGTCCACCTATCCTGTAACAAACCAGGGTAATAGTTGGGTACGTATGCCTTTTGTATTTACCCTGAACAACAAAGGGTATGTAAGTTGCGGTGAGGTACGTAAAACTGTGGGCATCGGTGTCGACTATTCTAAAGAGACCTATGAGTACGACCCTGTTACTGACAAATGGACCAGGAAAGCTGATTTCCCCGGAGATGGCAGGCTAAGCGGAACAGCATTTGTACGTGATGGGAAAGCATATTGTGGCTTAGGTGGAAACATAGACGTGAACCTGATGAATGTATTTTATAACGATGTTTATAGCTATGATGCAGCCACTGACAAGTGGACAAAACTTACCGATTATAGCGGCAGCGCAGGAGTTCGGGCAGTTTCAGCGGTAGTAAATGGTGTAGGCTACATTGGTGGCGGTTCAAAATGGCAAACAGGTTATAATAAGGATTGGTACAGTATCGGCACTCCGTCATCCGTACATTCAGCAAAACAACAAGGCTCATCAGCGGTTATTTATCCTAACCCTGCAAATGATGTGTTGTATTTCAAATCAAAAGATCGTTACACATCGTTCAGATTGTCGGGAATTACCGGACAGGTAATATCTGCAGGAACACTAAATCCCGACAACAGCATTGATATAAGTAAAGTACCCGCAGGGCAGTACATACTGCAATTAACAGCGGATGATAAAACAAGCATTGATATGGTATATATTCAATAGGGCTGTATATCGTTTATACCTAAGAAGCTTGCCTTTCCAGGCAGGCTTTTTTTATTCTAATACTTCCTGGAATCGTTGATCCCGAACCAATACCTCATCATTAAGCGTATTCAGGAAACTGAGCATGTCTGCTCTTTCCTGTGTTGATAACGAGATGCCATTCTGCAACAACGGATCTAATGTGGGTGAAACGAAAATACCTGATGTGTAATGATCAAGTACCTGGTCCAGTGTTTTAAAACGACCATCGTGCATATAAGGTGCTGTATACTTCAAATTACGTAAGGTGGGCATTTTGAACGTATACATATCAGCCGGCAACTGAGTTATACGCATTCTGCCACTATCATTTACAGATGAGGGTTTCAACCCATTGTTCCTGAATGAAAAATCAGTAAACAACGGCGCGGTATGACAAGAAGCACATTTATCATTAAATACTTTCAAACCACTCTGTTCAGATGTGGTAAGGCCGACTTCACCACGCGTGTATTGGTCATACTTCGAATTATCTGAAACGATCACTCCCATGAACTGCGCCATTGATTTGAAAATACGTTGCGAGGTTACTTTTTCGTCGCCCCATGCAGCGGCAAACATTTGCCTGTACTTCTCATCAGCTTCTATTTTGGCGATGATATTGGGCAATGTCTCATCCATTTCAACGGGGTTCTGTATAGGATTAATAGGCTGGCTCTCCAAATGATTTACGCCTCCGTCCCAGAAGAAACTGGTATGCCAGTTCATATTGAATATCGGTGGTGAATTTCGTGTACCTAACAAGCCATCTACACCATGACTAATAGCATGGTCGGAATGCGCAAAGGCTGCGAAAGACTGATGGCAGGAGCCGCAAGAGGTAGAATTATCCCTTGACAATCTTGTATCATAAAACAATTTACGTCCCAGGTAAAAACCTGCATTGGTCAATGTATTATTCTCAAAGTTGTAAAAAGGAGCCGGCCAGCCATCCGGCACCTTGAACGTTATATCCTCCTCAACTATGACTTCAGGGTCAAAAGATGGGTCTGGCTTACAAGCTATATACAACAGCGTAAGCGTGAGTATTACGGCAATATTTATTTTCATCTTCCTCATTGATCAATATGCTCTATACTAAACATGTCAGAATAATTATCCGCAATTTTTACGTTGTTTTCACGATTACCGGGGAAACGCATAGCCTTAACATCAATTGTATAAGGAGTTTGAAACCACTCCAGGGCGTTGTTTTTAAAGTGTATTACAGGTTGCGCCTGCTCACTAACTTTTAAAGATTGAGGTAGTTGCATAGTGACAGTTCTTAATACACTATACTCACCCGAAAACCCACCCATATGATACAACAGTTCATTATCTGCTTTCACCTGGCTTATAATTCCTTCTACTTTAGCCATAATATACCCAGTATTCCAGTCCCAGAACATGCCGTGCTCAACAGCCAGGTCTCCGGTTTGCGCACCTGAAACATTCCTGGCACTGTCTACCCCAATAATGAAAGATATCGAAGTATAAGTTCCCTCGGGCACATCGCTGATGGTAAACTTTTTAGTTGCAGGCCTTGCTTCATCAACCAGGTGATAGCTTTCCTGTTCAGCAAACTGCTTACCGTCAGCTGTAGTCAGCTTAATATTTGAAATATAATAAGCATATATACTGATATTTAACGAGTCGCCATTTGGGGTAGCATACCAGGCATCATTCAGCGATAATTTGTCGTCGCCTGCCACGTTGTCTATTTCAATATTTACTGCACCGGATTTTACCGTGTTACCGGTATCAGGCACCGGCTTTTTGTCGCAGGAAGCAATAAATAATGTTAGCAAGAATAAAGAAGTAATCCCTGTCCTCATAATCAATACATTTAGCATATAAAAATACTGATATTTGCGGGGATAACCTAAGCCACAGGTTGATATTCACCACTTTAGCTCGCTATCAGCATCATTATTCTCAAAGTAGCTCTTATACTTAAGACGGGACCTTATCTTCTGGAGTTGGCGCTGATACACCAAAACCGCTAATGCTGCAAGAGCGTCCTGCTGCTGTAAAACCTCGTGCATTTTACGCTCAGGAATGTCGATCCTGTACATCAACTGGAAGAACTCTTCCGGGTTGCGTTCCAGCAATTGCCCCAGGCGTTTTTCAAGGCCAAGCAGTATTTCTTCTTCTGAATAAGTTTCAGGCATTTCCAGCTCAAACTTATCCCTGAAAGAGTTCAGCAGTTCTGATAATTCAGTTTGCATACTATAAAGTTAGCAAACTGTATGGCTATAAACAGTTTTTATATATTAAAACTGTTTTATCTTTTCCAGCACAAGGTCCTTTACCTTGTCCATGGGAATACGCTCCTGCTCCATGCTATCACGGTAGCGAATGGTCACTGTTTTATCCTCCAGTGTCTGGTGGTCGACGGTAACGCAGAAAGGAGTACCTATGGCATCCTGGCGGCGGTAACGCTTACCGATAGCATCTTTCTGCTCGTAGAAGCATTTGAAATGCGGGCGGCACTCGTCCATCAGTTGCTGCGCTACTTCAGGCAGTCCGTCTTTTTTTGTAAGCGGGAATACTGCCAGTTTAATAGGCGCGATATGCGGTGCAAACTTCAGCACTACCCTGCTGTCTTTTTTATCTTCGGTACTCAGATCTTCTTCTTCATATGCCTCACTCAGCACCATCATTACCGTACGGTCAAGGCCAATAGAGGTTTCTATCACGTAAGGCACGTAGTGCTGGTTGATCTCCGTATCAAAATAGGTCAGCTTCTTTTTGCTGAACTCCTGGTGGCGGCTCAAGTCGAAGTCGGTACGACTGTGGATACCTTCTACCTCTTTAAAACCCCAATCAGGGAAGTTGTATTCTATATCGCAAGCCGCATCGGCATAGTGCGCCAGCTTTACGTGGTCGTGGAAGTTTTGCTGAGTATCAGGTATGCCTAGTGTAGCATGCCAATTTTTGCGCGCCTCCTTCCAGTATTCGTACCATTTCATCTGCTCGCCCGGACGAACGAAATATTGCATTTCCATCTGCTCGAACTCGCGCATACGGAAGATGAAACCACGGGCTACGATCTCGTTACGGAAAGCCTTACCTACCTGCGCAATACCAAACGGTATCTTCATACGGCCGGTTTTCTGCACATTCAGGAAGTTGACAAATATACCCTGTGCCGTTTCGGGGCGCAGGTACACCATATCCGCATCATCAGCCACGGAGCCCATTTGCGTGCCAAACATCAGGTTGAACTGGCGTATATCCGTCCAGTTGCAGGTTTCGCTGACAGGGCATTTTATATTCAGTTCTTCTATCAATGTTTTTAACGCCGCAAAGTCATCTTCACCCAGCAGCGCCTCCATTTTGCTTATCAACTCTTTTCCTGCTGCTTCGTCAAGCGTTGCAGCATGGTTCTCAATGAGATGGTCAACACGGTAGCGTTTTTTGCTGTCCTTATTGTCTATCATCGGGTCGTTGAAGTTATCAATATGCCCACTGGCCTTCCATGTGGTTGGGTGCATGAATATGGCGGCATCGATACCTACAATATTATCGTGCATACGGGTCATGCTGAGCCACCAGTAGTCTTTGATGTTCTTTTTCAGCTCTGCACCGTACTGTCCGTAGTCGTACACAGCCTGTAGACCGTCATATATTTCAGATGATTGAAATACGAAACCGTACTCCTTACAATGCGATATTATATCCTGTAGTTTATTCTCTTTTGCCATAACGGGGGCAAATTTACGGTTTAGAGTTGAGAGTTCTTTCAGTTGGCAGTATACGGCTGACAATTGGCGGCGAGGAGAAGGAAAATTGTTAAGTGCTGAAAATACGGGTTTAACTAAAAGCAATATAGCGTCTTTATAATTAATTGAAATAGAAATAGTTAGAAAACGACTGTTAAGTAATGTTAAGTAAAATGATGTTTTTGCATGACTTAACAAACCATAAAAAAGCCCCGCGATGTGCGAGGCTGTACTATAATAATATTTACTATCTATCTGTTGGTTATGGTATTTCATGGTCATATTGCGCATTATTCATACAATTACAAATATACATCATTTATACAATAAAACGAAATTTAAAAACGCTCTGTTAAATTACCCGTGTCTGATGTTCATAAACGGTAATTTTCGTAATTTTATAGCAACTACTGCCACACACTCATTCTCTATAAGTTAACCACAAAAAACTTAAGCTATGGCAGACAAGACAGACCAGGTAATTAAAAAACTGGAGAAAATAGAAGACGAGATAGCAGCGCTGAAGGACACACTGCAAGCCAGCATAAAAGAACAGTCTGAAGCTATACAGGAGCTTGCAGATGCTGTAAATACCAAACTAAAGGGTATGGAACACGAGATAATCGGCACCATTAAGCGGGCGGGATAGTTTAACCCCAAACCCCTAAAGGAGCTTATTTACAACAATGTATAGCGCAATTTACTCTTATATCGATAGCTATCGATGTTCATTGCAGGGGACTTGTGTTATGCCTCTACGAAGTACATTTTTAATCTACCCTTGTTCTTCGCTTCTAACTCGCCTCGATAGGTTCCCCATATCCCCCTAAAGGGGAGACTCATTATCAGAACGTAATCCTTCTACAAAATACATCTTACCCCAAACCCCTCCCGCCTTGGCGGGATTTCATTTCGGGGCATAATTTAGCCTTCCACAAAATACATTTTTAATTTTCCTTTGTTCTTGGCTTCCAATTCGCCTCGATAGGTACAGGTGAATTTGTCTTTTACAAGTTCATATGTGGTTTGTGAGATGTTGATCTTTCCGGCTTCGCTGTTCTGCTCCATACGTGCTGCTGTGTTTACTGTGTCGCCCCATATATCGTAAGCGAATTTCTTCACCCCTACTATACCTGCTACCACATCGCCACTATGCACACCTATACGTATCTCAAAAGTTTTATCGCCCAACTGCTTACGGCGCTGTTGCATGAAGCTGATAATTTCACCTGCAGCCTTTACAACCTTTTGTGCATGTTCCCTGTCGGCAGTAGGTAAGCCACACACAGCTAAGTAAGCATCACCGATGGTTTTTATTTTTTCAATGCCGTACCTGCCCATAATATCATCAAATGCTTTAAAACAGGTATGCAGTTCATCTACCAGCTCTTGCGAGCCCATACGCTCGCTTGCACCTGAAAAATTTACAAAGTCTGTAAATAATACGGTCACCTCGTCGAAATGAGTGGCATCGGCTGAGCCTTTTTCTTTCAACTCTTCGGCCACCTCTTCAGGCAATATGTTAAGAAGCAGATTTTCGGATTTCTGTTTCTCAGCCGCAAGCAGCTTGTTCACCTTTCCGCGTTCTCGATAGTTTCTAAAGATGATGAACAGGACAATGATAAGTATGGCAATGCCCACCATCAGCCCGATACGCTCATTCTGTTTTTTGGCTATCAACAGGTTTTGCAACTCCAGCTCTTTATCCTTCAGCTCCATGGCTTTTTTTGCATCCAGCTTGGCTACCTTCTTACTCTCGTTCTGAATATCCAGCGAGTCTTTTAATGCGGAACGCATCCTGTATAGCGCAAGTGCCTCAGCTGTTTCGCCCAGTGCTTCATTGGCTTCTGAAAGCATTTCATACACTTCAACCAGCGATTGCTTGTCGTTTATTCCTTCAAAGAATTCCCTTGCAGTGGTCAGCAGTTCTACTGCTTTAGTGTAGTTGCCGCGAGTGGTAGGTTCAAAAAGCGCAGGGTCGGGTTCATACCCTGTTGTATCGGCCGCAAGCCTCAGGTATGTATTGCCCTGCGACATGATACTGTAAACGGTGTACGACTCGTCGCTGGCGACACTAAAGTAATCTCCGGCCTGCCTGAACAACTTCATCGCCTTATTGTAGTCTGCCTTTTGCAGGTAACATTCCGCCAGGTAATTCCGACCGATAGCAATGAAGAACTTATTACCGAATTGCGTATAAATGTCAACTACGGAATCGGCATAAACAATAGCCTCATCATACTTTTTATCTTTTATCAACTCTTCTACAAGGCTCATCATGATATATGCCCTGTCAAATTTATCACCGTGTTTTTGGTTAGACTCGAGTGCTTTCCTGTAATAGTCATGCGCTTTTTCTCTTTCATCTACCATACAATACAGGTCACCTATATCCGTATACAATGTTGCTAAGTTGTCATCTCCAATTGACTTGTATGTACTCAATGCTTTCAGGTAGTAGTTCAGGCTTACAGACAGCTGATCGTCCTGCCCGTACAGGTCACCCATATTATGGTAAACAGTTGCCAGGCCAAGTGTATCTTTTACTGCCTTATACCCTGCTACAGCCTGGTCATAATAATACAGTGCAGTGTCGAACATGACCTCGAGGTAGTATGTAAAGCCCGCAATGTTACACGCATAGCACCAGGCCCATTCAGAGTTCATTTTCCGGGCATGTGCCAGTAACTTACGTGTATAGTACATGGATGAGTCCATGTCGATGTCATTATACTGGTCGACCACTAAAGTATAAGCGTGCAGCTTATCGGTATCGTTATTAATACCCGGCAGAACATGCAGAACTGAATCTACAAATCTGCGCCCGTCACGGTGCTGAGCCCGTGCATCGGCACAGAAAAACAAAAGGGTTGCTATGATGACGAACGCCCTCACGTAATAAAAAAACGCAATTTAATGGTAGCATGCAAGCCCGGCTGCTAACTTTAGTGTTATGTTGGTAGCAAAACATACCTGCTGCAGGCCGTAGATAATTCCCGGAACACAAAAAAGCCCCGGCATATTGCCGAGGCTTACAATTAGTCAGCTATCATTATTTAGCTACAACGATCTTTCTTGTTTCAGTATATTCTCCTGCACGTAATGTACAGTAATATGTACCTGCGGGCAGGTTGCCTGCATCAAAAGTATATTGTTTATCACCTGCTTCCATTTGCGCTTCCGTTATTGTCTTTACTGTGCGTCCCAGTTGGTCGTAAACTTTCAGGCTTACGAATGACCTTTTCTTAAGCGAGAATGTGAGCGTAGTTTGTGTTTTGAACGGATTAGGATAGTTGTTGAATTTGTAATCGCCTTTGGCTGCATTAACTTCTTTCACACCCACAACATCATTTACACTGGTGATGTGTGTTGAGAACAATCCATGCGAGTGCGTGGCCACTACCACCAATCCATCGGTATCACGATGATCTATCATGGTAACAATAGATGTGCCTATTTCATTGGGCGCCTGTTGTGTCCAGAAAGTACCTTCACCGTTGAGGCGCGTTGTGGCGTACAGACCAACGCTGGTACCTACCAGGTAAACGGTGCCACCCTGCACGGGAATTATTTTCGCCCAGCGCAGTGAAGGGCCATCACCTGTGCCATCCGCATTTTCTTCCAGGTCTCCGGCCACTTTTGACCAACTACTTCCACCATCGGAAGTATAGAATAAACTGTATACTCCGTAGTTTGAATAAACTACAAGCACATTATCGGCATTAGAAGGGTCAACTGCAATACAACTTACATTGGCACCTGTTGGGAATGACGGACTGGTAATGTTTTTTGCAGACGGGCTGCCAGTGTTGGCACCATCTATGCGCAGTACCAGCTTAGTAGCCGTACCATAATACACCCTGTGTGCCGGAGTTTTAGACACCCCTATAGCTGTAATAGACGAACTTACCGCAGGCAGTTGTACCCAGTTTGTACTTATACTATCCCAGTTGCCCGCGTACGGAATACCGGACAGGTCATTGTTCCGCCACAGAGAGGTGCCACCGGCCATATACATGATGTTATTATCATTAGGATCTAAAACAAAAGGATTGATAAACCCGTAGTTGGTGGGGCCTATCGGGTCTATACGTGCGAACTTGGTTACATTTCCAGAAGCGTCCAGCTCGGCACGCATTGTTTTACCTAATTGTATGCTGAAGTAGTAAGCCGATTTATTATCAGCTATCGCACAGTAAGAGCCATCGCCACCTCTTGGTGTAACCCATGGTGCTGTGAGTGAAGAAGAATTAGTGAACCAGCTGCCGTTGTCCTGCGCACCTGCAATCACTACATCGCCTGTGCCTGCATGGTCTATAGCACATGTATAGAACATAGTACTTACATAACCATTATTGAGTGAGGTCCACGCTACAGGCGTCGTAGTATTATCTGTTGTGCGCGACATGCCACCGTCGTGTGCAGATATCATCTTGTTTGGGTCGCTGGGTAGGAAAACAAGTTCGTGTTGGTCAGGATGCTGATTGGCATAGTGATCCACTATCGGAAGTGCAGCTCCTATTTTATAACCACCTATCTGTGTTGTATTGGTACTGTCTGCAAATCCGGATGTAGAGCGATATAAGTTTGTGCCGCCTATAAATACTGTATTAGTATCGTTAGGTTTTATTTTCACTACCATATCATAAGATGCCTGGGTCTTGAACCTATCGAACTCACCACCGCCCGCAGGCAGATTGATGGAGAAATCCTGCCACTGACCACCCGCACCTGTACCATCACCTGAAATATATTTATACTTCCACAAACTGCTCCACTCAACTACACCTCTATAATCTTCTATTTTTTTACCGTAACCCGGCGAGTTGGCCAGGAAGTACACCTGCGATTCATCACCGGGACTGATGCCGATCTTAATACGGTTGTACGCAGCAGCAAAACCTGCAGGAGTGATATCAGTAAATGTCACCCCATCTGTTGAGCGATAGATCCCCTTTTCTGAACTCAGGCTGCTGAATGTAGCGTACACAACTCCTGTAGATGTAATTGCAACATCAGTAAAAGTGGCACTACTACTACCAAAACTGCCTTTCACCAGTGTCCAGTTAGTACCTCCATCGGTAGTTTTATAAATGCCTCCGTATGCGGCTGCGTATACTACATCGTCAGTAGTATTAGATGGGTCTGTAACTATATTCCAGATGTAGTCACTCCATACCGTAAAGCTGTGGGTAGGTGAAGTTGTAGATGGCAACGCCGTCCATGATGCGCCGCCGTCTGTTGACTTATAGATACCATTGCCACTGTAAGCCGCACCAACAGCACTTGCGGAAGCGCCGTATATTTCTCCCGTGCCGAAATACCAGACGTTTGTTTTTCCACTGCGTGTGTCCTGCGCCAGGCATGTTGAGCCCTGGTATTCATTTATGGGTGTGGTGGCTTTCCAAGTAGCGCCGCCGTCCGTTGAACGCCACATAACACCGGAAGTTGTACCTGCTACCAGGTTATTCTCATTGGAAACATCTACACCAAAAGCACGGGTTCTGCCTCCTACGTTCCATGGTCCGCGCGACTGCCATGTTGCTGCTGTGGTTTTATATAGCCCAGAAGATGCCAGACCGGCGCCGGGCAGTGTAGCGGCATATGCCAGTTCCCTCATCCTTATGCGCTCCGGTATTTTACCTGTAGCGGGATCGTGTAACTGCTGCCATTCGTACTGAGCCACTCCTTCGATCTCCATACCATCGCTCTCTTTGTATCCGGCTGTTTTTTCCTGTTTGCAGGACTGTACCGTTATTGCAACTGCGGCAACACATGCCAGTAAGTAAATGCTCTTCATAAGATCAGTTTTTAGTATAGCCATACACCGTGTAGGCTGCTCCTCCACCGGGTATAAGTTTTTGTTCAACGTTTGCTGTGAATATCTTTTTTCTCTTCAGCCCCGGGTAACGTTCTTTCATGTCGGGGAATATTTTCTTTGTTCTATGCAGCGTATAAGCAAAGTTCATTTCGACAGTATCACCTGCGTTCAGTTTATGTGTAACAGATGAACCGCAGTCGGAAACTTCTAACACAGCTACCCTGGCCTTACATGGGTATTCAGCACAAGGGCCTTTCACCCCTTCAGCCCTATCGCAGGAGACGCATACTATCCTGCCCTTGACCATGCATGACATGGGTGTGCCCGGCACCTGTGCGGGAAGGTAATTCCATATAAGAATAAATGCAGCAGTAATAATAAATCTCCATGCCATTGTTGCGTATACGAATGGTTAGAACTACTAAAAATACTAATAATTAAGAGATTACGCGTTGAATGTGCGAATAAAGAAGAACGGGTATCTACTCCAGTATACCCTCTTTCATTTCCTCCCACAAGGCACGATAGCAGGTATTAGCGTAACTCGATGGTGCAAAGGCTTCAACAGGTGCGAGTTCAATACCCATTTTTTCAACCTTGGAGAGGTTGGGGATATAATGCTCGAAAAAACGTTTGTCTTTGTATAGTTCAGCCATCACGTTTTTGTGCATGTTCTTACGCATGTCTGCCATGGTATAAAAGCATGCCAGCTTCTCTACGCCTATATTACCATTCTCCAGGTACTCTTTCACCATTTTGTAGGTACGTACAGAAAGTGTGGTAGGTATCACCGGCATAAATATCATGTCTGATACATGAAAGATATTATCAACCAGCAAAGAGAATGCCGGGGGGCTGTCAATGAAAACGAAATCATATTCATCAGACACCTGCTTGAGCAAACTCTTCAGTTGCTTTTTAGATTTCTTCAGGTCATCCAGCACTATATCCAGTTTGCGCGATGCTATATCAGCAGGAATGATGTCAAGGTTGTGATAATCAGTGGAGCGAATAGCGTCTTCAAGGCTTATATCATGCTCAATTATCTTTTTGGCAACGGCTTTTTGTTTGGGTTTTGTTTTGAAGTAAAAGCTGGCTGCTCCCTGCGGGTCAAGATCCCAAACAAGGGTGTTGTAACCATCTCTTGCCGCCATATAGGCAAAGTTGACACAAGAGGATGTTTTTCCTACTCCGCCTTTCAGATTGTATAACGAGATAACAAACATGCTTCAGATTTTAGTGGCCGTATACAGCCGAATGCATTAAAGCTAAGGTTTCAGCAGCGTTTTTACAACCGATGCATTGTTAAGTTTCAGTACTAACCCGCAGCAGACTCTCCTATGTTGAACAACCTGTAAGCAAGGTTCAGCCCTGCGTTGGCCTCTGCAGCTTCTGTATTTTCAAAGCCAAAACTTGTTTCAGGAACGAGGTAATTACCCTGGCCATCCAGTACATAATACTTTACCTGTCCTGTTTTGCCATTCTTAGTTACTGTAACAAAAGCTCGTGGCGCTTGTGTGCCAGCCACCCAATTGATATTGCAATCCTTCAACCTTTTGATAACCGCTCCGCCATCACCGTTTACATTCAGCTGCATATTCATTTTCAGGCCCGTATAGGGTATCAGCTGCGGATATTCCCTGTACATCTTCATCATCCATACTGCATACCCATTTTCGTCATCCTGCTCTTTAGCGCATTCCGCCTGTGCCTGGTACACCCTTGCCAGGAATAGCTTTTCGTACTCTACGTCTATATCAGAATCGCGGAGGATGCCATCCAATATCACACGCGCTTCTTTGTAATTATCCAGCTTCATGTGCAGGCGGGCAATGAAGTACTTAAAGTATTTACGAATGTAGCGACGTTCATCCTTCTGCACTTCCTGCTCGAAACGGGTGATGAAATACCGCGTACTGAAATCGCGTATCAGGTACCATACCTCGTCCCAACTGATGGTACTCTCTGTTGAAAAGAGTTTGTATATCACACGGTCCCGCTCAGGGTTTTGCGCAAACTGGTTAATGATGAGGAATTGCTGTGTGTATTTATCGCTGGTGGCTTTGGCAATTTTGGCTAGTGCTTTGGGGTTGTACCACCAGTTGCTGTTCTCAAATTTATTCTTTTCTACTTCAGCGTTGATGTTCAGCAGTTTTATCATCTGCGTGCTGAAATCGTAGTGCTGCTGGCTGAGTGTAGTACCTATGTGCAGCTCTTTAAATTCAGCGGCCTTTTTTATGTATCGCTCAGACTCTGCTATTTTACCATCGTAAAACTGCGCCCTTGCCAATGCAATATTGTACCAGCCAAAACCGGGTGTGGATCCATTGGCTTTGATCATATCCCGCATCAGTTCCACCGACTTTTCGGGCATGGCTTTGTAAATATTGAGCGTAGCCATATAGTAGGCCCATTCTTTCAGTCGTTTATCGCCGGAGTCTTGTTCTATAGCCTCTTCATATTCCTTTTCCGCCTCCCTGAAGTCACCGCAAATGGCACGGAAAGTGGCGTAGTTGTTGTGCGGAAAAATGGCACTGCCCCGCATCAGGTTGTAGTAGTATGCTGCTGAATCAACCTTCAGTGCATAGCTGTACAGTATCGATTTATAGTGATACACCGACAGCTTTTCGTTACGGTCGTACCCCGGGCGGAATATATCTTTATTCAATCTTTTATTGATGGTGATGCGGCGCAACTGTGAATCAAGGTAACTGTTTGCCAATTGCTCATTAGCTTCTATCGAGTTCTTAAGAAAAGAATATTTTTCACTGGTGTAATAACGATGACGGTGTACGGTCCATGCCAGGTGGTTATACACATCCATATTAAAATAGTCGCCCTGGAAATTCCACTTCATCACCCGCCTGATGAGCTCGTAGGTCTTCATCGGCTCTTCCATATTGTTGTAACACATCATCAGGAAAAAGGCGATGGTGGTGTACTCGTAGTGATAAAAATAAACGGGATAATACTTTATAAGGTCGGATGTACGTGTTTTTAATTCCGGTTTAAAATCACGCTCCATAAGCGTAAGCGCACGTTCCAACGGAATGGCGGCATTTTTAAAGCCCAGGTAATCAGCAGCGTGGTTGTACTTATACACACCCTCAAACATCCAGCCTACATAATAGGTGCTGTCTATCCTTTTGAACTCGCGGGAGCGTGGCAGGGCGTCATCGCTGTACATGCTGGTGCCCGTACGTTTTGCGTTGATCTCGTAACGTTTACCGGCATTGGGGCCGCGCAAAGGCGGCTCCATCTGCGCCATAGCAGGATATACACCAGCCATCAGCAGGCAAGTGCACATTATATATAACCATGTTTTTTTGTTGTTTAAAAAATCCATGTTCCTGTCGGCAATGTTATTTCAAAAAACATCATCAGGCGTAGAGCCTGAGTTTGGCCAGCCTTTCAGCCTCTTTGTGAATAATGCTGTTCAGGGCCGATTGTTTACCGTCTTTATTACGATACACCAGCCTGTGCTCCAGCACCTCGTATGCCAGGTCTTTCACATCGTCTTCTATCACAAACGTACGGCCACGCAGCAATGCATAGGCACGCAGGCATTTTAAGAAGGCGATACCGCTACGGGTAGATGCACCCAGTGTAATATCAGGATGCGCACGTGTACCACGCACTATATTACTTACAGACTTGATGATCTCGTCGTGTATAAACACTTTTTCCACCTCTTGTTGCAGTTCCAGTATATCGTGCATGGTCAGCACCCTTTCCAGTGTTACCAGGTTTTGTGCAATGTCCAGGTATTCTTTATAAATGTTTATCTCGTTCTGCTCATCTACATAGCCGAAGTATATCTTCATAAAAAACCTGTCGAGCTGTGCCGCGGGCAGCGGGTATGTTCCTTCCATCTCAATAGGGTTCTGCGTGGCTATGCTGAAGAACATCTGCTCCAGCTTCATCGTAGTATCACCCGTTGTTACCTGGTGCTCGGCCATAGCCTCCAGCAGGGCACTCTGTACCTTGGGCGAAGCACGGTTGATCTCATCGGCCAGCAGGATATTACAGAATATGGGGCCTTTTTTGAACACGAAATCCTTCGCATTGTCGTCAAACACATAAGTACCTATCAGGTCCATAGGCAGCAGGTCGGGGGTGAACTGTATCCTTTTGAAGAGCACCTGCCCGCTGTCGCCTTCACCGCTGATACATTGCGCCAGCGTACGCGCCAGCACGGTTTTACCTGTACCGGGGTTGTCTTCCATCAGTATATGTCCACCAGCAAGCAGTGTGGTCACCACCAACTCTACCTGGCGCCTTTTACCCCTGATCACTTTCTCTATCTGGTCTATCAGCCCGGTTATCTTATCCGTCGGGTTGGCTGCCGTTACTTCTTCCGCCTGTTCTATATTTTCCTCAATAGGTTCCATATCCATATTATATAAAACTACTTTCTACAAGTTTAATGATTTATGGGCTTGCAAATGGTAACAGGTTTATAATTTTTTGTGAAAAGAGGGCAATATCACTCCTTTAATGCCACTGTATTACCTTTGGGCTTACTGTTTAATTATGAGACCTACCTTAAACGATATAAAGCAACAAGTAGACAAACTGGCCCAAAAAATACAGGCACCTCACTTCATGCTGCCTGATTATGGATACAGCCGGCAAAACGCCCAGCCACATATTGAAATTGACGACAATAACGGGCAACTGTATTTTGTAGTACAGGAACGTGGCGAGGAGTTCAGGAGGGATTTTGCTCACGATATGGACGACCTGCTGTACAGGATATTTGAACATGTAACCTTTGAAATGGCCAGCCGTTTTGAGCTAAACAACCGCATTGAAAACGAAGACTGCAGGAGACAACTATTCAGCAAACAGGAAGAATTATTAGGCATACTGAATACCGGATGGAAAGAAAGGAACCAACATGACCACAGGTTTACTTTGCGAAGCTACCCCTTCAACGACAACCTATAACAGAATATATACCTATCTTGCCTTCAGACTATTATTTATTAGTCAATTTTGAATAATATTGTACTGCCGGATACCAGCACCCGCCCGTGTTTACTTAAAATGCTCGTAACAAATGGCCATTATTATACCGCAACAGGAACATAATTTACTGGACAACTGGGTAGCCGATTTCAACAATGGCGACCTGGATGCTGTTTGTGCGCACTACAGTCCGCAGGCGGTACTGATACCCGCTGTTGCCAAAGGGGTAAAGCAGAATATTGACAGTATACGCAAGCACTTCGCCGACATTTTTACAGAACGCGAAAAGGTGAGGACCAGCCTGCTGTCATGCAATGTGCTGTACGAGAACGGGCACCGAACCTACCGCGGCAAATATGGCTTTACCTGGTACGAAGGCACCAAGCTATGCTACGCCAAAGCCCAATACTCTTTTGTAATAGACGGTAACAAAATAATGGTGCATCACTCCAGTTTGGTGAGGAAGGGGTAGTAAATTATACTGTTACTGGTTGAAGTTTGCAACTTCAATCACAGATAAAAAGCAGGTCTGTGACCGGGAATATACCGACTAAAGATGATTATGCTATCTTTTCTAAATACCCGCACGTTATCGTTTCGGAGAAACCATGTCCCGCTTTTGTCGCGCACTGGTTGAAGTTTGCAACTTCAATCACAAATAAAAAGCAGGTCTGTGACCGGAACATACCGACTAAAGATGATTATGTTATCTTTTCTAAATGCCCACACGTTATCGTTTCGGAGAAACAATGTCCCGCATTTTGTCGCGCACTGGTTGAAGTTTGCAACTTCAATCACAAATAAAAAGCAGGTCTGTGACCGGGAACATAACGACTAAAGATGATTATGCTATTTTTACTAAATGCCTACACGTTATCGTTTCGGAGAAAACCATGCCCCACACTTTGTAACCTGTTCGGTCATCAACTGGATAGATGCTTTAAGCCGGTCGCAATACAAAGACATTATCGTCAATAGCCTGAAATATTGCATCAGTAATAAAGGACTCGTTATTCACGCATGGGTTATTATGAATAATCACCTTCACATGGTCATCACTTCTGATGAAGAACATCCGCTTGCTGATATTATCCGCGATTTCAAAAAGCATACAGCGAAACAACTCATTAAGGAGATTGATACGCCCAATGAAAGCCGCAGAAGTTGGATGATGTGGTTATTTGCATCTGCGGGAAAGCAAAACCCGAACAATGAGCATTACCAGTTCTGGCAGCAGGACAATCATCCCCAAATGCTGACAACGGGCACTGAAATAACACAAAATATCACTTACATACATGAGAACCCTGTGCGTGCCGGGATAGTTTACAGCCCTGAATGTTACATATACAGCAGCGGAATAGATTACTATACACAGCAGAAGGGATTACTGCCTGTGGAAGTATTAATATAACATCAATAGTGTATCAGCTTTATCGATTTAATGCCAGACAAAGTCTTGCTTCTTATTACTGATTTAAGTTGCAAACTTAAACCAGTGGGGCGGGATAGATTACTATACGCAGCAGAAAGGATTACTACCTGTAGAAGTATTAATATAACATCAGTAGTGTATCAGCTGTATCAATTTAATGCCAGACAAAGTCTTGCTTCTTATTACTGATTTAAGTTGCAAACTTAAACCAGTGATGGAGAATAAAAATATTTTTCTCCGCAAACGCTTTGTATGCTTGAAACCTCAGCAAATAAATATGGCTTACCCCTTCTTCCCGTACTTGGCCATTACCTCTTTAAATGCCAGGGTAAATACAGCGGCTACTATGATCAACTCGGTTATGTAGCAGGCTATAGCTGTTGGCGAGCCGGGCTCATTGGCGACTGCCAGTACTTCCAGCACACTGATGATGAGCCCCGCCATGGCTATGGCTTTTACCATGCGCAGTATCCATACCGTTGTAGTATGCTCCGGCTCCTGCCCTTTGGCGGGTGTATCGCGGTATTTTATCAGGTAGTATTTCTGGAAAGACAGTGCGGCGTACAATACTATACCTATCAGCGGGAACAGCCATAATGCTGATTTGCTGTTGTAACTATCCAACTCCCCCGCTTCTTTATTACTCAGTATCAGCACCTTTTCGGGCACTATGGAGTAAACCAATGGTGTGACGAGTATCAGCACCACCAGCAATACCAGTGATATCTTTTCAAACAGTTGCTCGTTTTTCTTCAGCCCTGATATGTATGCGAACATGCGTATTATTTACTTTCCAAACGTACAAAAGGCACTATCATCTCCTCGAGCGATATACCCCCGTGCTGGAAGGTGTTCTTATAATAATTTACATAGTGGTTGTAATTATTTGGATAACATAAGAACACATCCCCTTTTGCAAAGATAAACGTTGAACTGATATTTGGCCTCGGTAATCCCGCCTGAGACGGATCACGGAACGCCAGCACGTCCTTTTCTTCATATTGCAGGTTGCGGCCATGCTTGTAGCGCAGGTTGGCTGTGGTATGCCTGTCGCCTATGCACTTGCTCGGTGTTTTTACCTTCATCGTGCCATGGTCGGTAGTGATCATCAGCTGTATGCCTTTGTCAGCAATCTTTTTCAGCGCACGGTACAGCGGTGAGTGTTCAAACCAGCTTACGGTAAGTGAACGGTAGGATGTTTCATCGCCAGCCAGTTCTTTCAGCACTTCCATTTCGGTACGTGCATGGCTCAGCATATCTACAAAGTTGTACACTACAACTGTCAGGTCGTTGTTCAGGTAGTTATGTACATCGTCCTCAAAATGTTTACCGTTCTCGTTGTTGGTAATTTTCACGTACTGCGTTTTCAGATCCTGCAGCCCCAGCTGTTTCATCTGGTGTGCCAGGAACACATCTTCGTACAGGTTCTTACCACCTTCGTCGTCATCATTCTTCCACTCATTGGGAAATTTCTTTTCTATATCCGCAGGCAGCATACCTGCAAACAGTGCATTACGTGCATACTGTGTGGCGGTTGGCAATATGCTGTAAAAGCTGTCTTCTTCCACCACTCGGAATGTATTGCTGATGATTGGTTGCAGCACTTTCCACTGATCGTAGCGCAGGTTGTCTATCACTACCAGGAAAGTGGTTTTGTCTTTAGACAGATGTGGTTTTACCTTCTCTTTAAACACCTGGTGCGAGAGTAAAGGGCCCGCTCCCGACTTGATCCACTTTGCATAGTTCTTATGTACGAATTTGTAGAATTCCGTGTTGGCTTCCGTCTTCTGTGAGGTAAGTACCTCCATCATTTCAGAGCTATCGCTGCGACTCATTTCCAGCTCCCAGTATATCAGCTTTTTGTAGAGCTCTTTCCACTCCTCGTGGTCGGGGTCTGAGCTCAGTGCCATAAACAGGTTGCGGAACTCCTGCTGGTAGGCTGTGGTCGTTCTTTCAGACACCAGCCTCTTGCCATCCAGTATCTTCTTCAGCGACATGAGTACCTGGTTCGGGTTCACCGGCTTGATGAGGTAATCCGTTATCTGCGAGCCGATGGCTTCTTCCATAATGTACTCCGCCTCGTTCTTGGTCACCATTACTACGGGTATAGACGGGCGTATCTCTTTTATCTTCGCAAGTGTTTCCAGTCCTGTCATGCCGGGCATACTCTCGTCCAGCAGTACAACGTCAACGGGTTTTTCTTTCAACAGTTCCAGCGCGTCATATCCGTTCGTAACCGAGTTAACCTCGTAGCCTTTGTTCTTAAGGAACAGTATCTGCGATTTTAAAGATTCTATCTCATCGTCTACCCATAATAATTCGCCTTGTATAGTGCTCATGTGCTTATTTTTCTAAATGATGTGTGTGCTATATAAATAGCAACGGTTAAAAGTACGGCTCTAATATGAAGCATTAACCGTTTTAACGCAAGTTTTGCAAGTATTATTACTTTAGCGTACTGCCTTGTAAAGGTATTAATGATAAACAATTATATAAATGAGTACAATAAACATACGCCCTGCTGTAACAGAAGATTGCCCACGCCTGATGGAACTGGTGCAGGAACTGGCGGTGTACGAGCGTGAGCCGGATGCCGTAACCGTGAGCCTTGCTCACTTTGAGGAAAGCGGTTTTGGCGCTAACCCTGTATGGTGGGCCATTGTTGCTGAGCTGGATGGTGTTATAGTTGGTTTTGCTTTGTACTACATACGCTACTCTACCTGGAAAGGACAACGCATGTACCTTGAAGACCTGATAGTAACAGAAGAACACAGGGGCAAAGGCATTGGCAAACTACTGCTGGACGAACTGATGGTTATTGCGAACCAAAAAGGTTTCAGTGGTATGATGTGGCAGGTGCTGGACTGGAACGAGCCCGCCATTAAATTCTACGAAAAATATAAAGCCCGCTTTGATGCGGGCTGGCTGAATGTCAATGTTGATTTTTAGTACATGAACCCTTGCTTCAGGTAAGACGGGCACTTGTACGTCCTTAGCTGGAAGGATAATTTGAAAGTGAACATCAGGTACTGGTCGTTGCTGGCACTGTTACCACGCTGTTTGCCTTCCCTGCCCAGCGGTACATCACTAATTTCTGTCGAGCGGTCCTGCAGTCGGAAAGCCGCGTTCTCAAAACCCGGCCTTGCGTCGAAACTTGCTGCACCTGCATATGTGGCGCTCACATCGTCCAGGTAGTCGGTAAGGGTAAGCCTGTCCGCTATTTCAAATCCGAAGTTCACACCCGGGCGCAGCCAGTATTTAAAACCAGCTCCCACTGGAAACATAAAACTTGTTGAACTATACGACCTGTCTACATATCCTGAATATTGCCCCTCGGTTCCCATATCGCGCAGGTTGTACCTTCTGCCGTCAAGGTCGGTATAAGGGCTGTAATAGAATATACCTGCACCACCTACCAGGTAGGGCGTCCAGCGGCTGTTCTCCTCACCCGTCATAAAGCGGAAGAAATTGAACTCCGTAAACACAGCGGCCTCAACAATATTACTGGTAAAGTTCAGGTTGCGTTTCTTGTTAAAGGCGTGGTTCGATAATTTATCATCATAGCTTACCCTAGTCAGGTTGGCACCCAAACGTACTGATATAAAAGGATTGAGATGTATGCGTGTAAAGCCTCCTATAGCAGGATTCGGGGTTTTGAAACCGTAATTATCGTTCAAATCGCCAAAATACTGTGAGCCGCCTACTGTTATACCATACTCAGTGCTCGTATAGAACATCTGTGCATGAGCACCTGCAAACGGCAATAGAGCAATACCTAAAATGAATAATAGTTTACGCATAATACTACCTGAATAACTACAAATGTAAGTTTTTATTGCAGTAAGAAAAACCCGCTAATTCCTGCTGTCGATACCCCAGTACAGCTTTTCCCTGATGGTTTTCAGGAAATTATGCTCATCAGGACGTACCAGCTTAATGGTGAAGTTCTCCTTCTTTACCGCCAGTTGCACATGGTTGCTGATGATCTGCGTCCGGGAGTCGAGCGTACAGAGGAACTGATCTGCACGGCCCTCTACTTCAAATGAAATGACCGTATCATCCGGCACTACTATCGACCTTGTGTTCAGGTTGTGCGACGCTACCGGCGTAATAACAAAGCTGGATGTTTGCGGGAATACTACCGGCCCTCCGCAACTGAGCGAATAACCTGTTGACCCTGTTGGTGTGGCCACTATAAGGCCATCCGCCCAATAGGTATTGAGGAACTCACCATTCAGGTAAGTGTGTATCTTGATCATGGATGATGAATCCTTCCTGTTGAGGGTGAACTCATTCAGCGCATAAGGCGTACCGTCAAACAAGGGTATGCTGGAGTCAAGGTGTATCAGCGTACGTTGCTCCACCGTGTAAGACCCGCGCACCAGCGATGATATGGCCGCTTCTACTTCCTGCTCAGGAATGGCGGCCAGGAAGCCCAGCCTGCCCAGGTTGATACCTATAAGCGGGATATTGGAAGCACCAACGAAAGTTACCGTGTCCAGCAGGGTACCATCGCCGCCCAGGCTGAAGAGCATATCCGTATGCTTTGGCAGGTCGGATCCGTTGACGAAGAAACCCGGCTGCTCCTTCAATGACAGGTGCGGCTCAATGCGTTCATAAAACCCTTTATGAAAAACCATTTTCAGGTTATGGCGTTCCAACAGTTCTATTACGTGCAGTATACGGGGTATATTTTCTTCTTCGAAAGTACGGTTGTATATGGCTACCAGCATAAAATGGATATAAAGTGTGCGGCGCTAAAGATACGGCTGCCGGCTATTCACTGTTATTGATGTGCAAAAATAGCCCTTTTTCGCCCAAATGGTTCCATACATATTCCAGCCTTAATTTGAAATCATATATAGATACAAGGTCTACGCCACCCCCGAATGAATATAAAACCCTGTTGTTCAGGTAACTGTTGCCGGGAAACTTGTTGCGGGCATAACCTACATCTGTAAACAACTTGGGGTATATCCTTATAGGAATGGTGGCTATGTAACGTATGGGTATCTTGCGCATCACTACGTTGATAAGCTCATATTTAAGATTGGTACGCAATAAGCCATAGTGTGAGCCGTCTATTACATAGTATTCATATCCGCGCAGGTATTCACTACCAATACCCATGGCATATACATAGGTATAGGGTTGCTTCTCGGGGAATGATAAACGCCCCCTGAATATATGTGAGCTGTATAGTTTCTTATGCAGCTTTTTGAAATATCCAATCTCAACCTGGTATTGGTTCTGAAAATCGAATCCTACCCAACCTACCCGCAATATTGATTGCGTAACAGCTTTCAGACCTGTCATAGAATAGTTCCAGTTGTCGACCATGTTCAGCTCGTAACGGTATATGAACTCCATAAGCTGCTGGTGCGTACTGCCGTTAAGAAAATAACCGGGGTTTTCCGTCAATACATCATCTTCCACCACCTGGCTGCGGAAGCGCGCTTCTATCATATGCCTGCTGGCGTATGCGGGCCTGTATGTGTAATTAGCTGTGGCTTCAAAAGCGCTGGTGATGTAAGTGCCGGGAGTACGGGCAAAAAACCACTTGTTACTATCGGTCCTGATGAACCACTCCTCGTTTCTGCTGGTGAAGAGCTTTACACCGAAACCATGCTTCTGTGCCTTGTCTACATAAGGCCTTGAATATTCCAGCCCGAACTTCTGTGTATACCCTACCTGCGCTATAATAGCGGCATTCTCCAGGTTGCCCCTGAAATTGCGGTTTTTTAGTGACAGGCCGATGTTGGCCCTGCGTATATCCTTATTCTGTTCTACCCACCACACATTGAAATTTCGGTCGGCCAGCTTGAACGTTACCTCAGGCAGTATGTACCACTGCTCTCGCACGCTGATATGCCAATCCATCACACCCGGCGAAATACTATCCGCACGTACGATCACCTCGATAAATATTGACAGGTTAAAAATGCGTTTCTGGTTCAGTTCCAGTTGCGATGCCAGCTCATCGTTCAGTACGGAATCGCCTTCCGATACATTCATTTCACGCAAAATGATGGAAGGACGTGTTTTTTTATTACCAGTAATATGAATAGACCTGAGCAGAGTTTTTTCAGGCCAGATAGCGTTCAGTTCTTTTGAAAGTTCCTCGTAGCCGTTCTTACTGCTGTCATTTACCTGTGCCGATACAGGTACTACAGTCATCATCAGGATGATATAACACAGTAAGTTCTTTATCATATAAGAGGTTGCAAGATAATACGCTAATAGCAGTACACAGAAAAAAATAAGTATATAGCCAAACTTAACTGCCTGTTTAAGTGTCTATTAAAATTACCGGCTACATTTTAAAAACATATTTTTAAGCATATGAACCTAAGAACAATATATAGCAAGTACTTTACATTATGTATTATCGCCATGCTTGCTGCAACATCCTGCAGGCATGACCCCCCTAAGCCAACAGACACAGAACCGGACCCTGCAAAAACCCAATATCCGCTTGAAGTAGCCAACATACTGGTGAAAAAGTGCGCAACTGCAGGCTGCCACAACGAGTCCAGCTATACAGGAGCAGGCTCCCTGAGGCTGGACGACTGGCAATACCTGTTTGACGGCAGCGCCAACGGCGCCGTAGCTATAGCATACAGCCCTGAGAACAGCTCATTGCTTTATTTCCTCAATCCTTCACCGGGAGAATATGATAATATCAGCGTAGAGCCTACTATGCCGTATAATGAATCCCCGCTTAGTAAAGACGACTACAATATCATAAAAAACTGGATAGCCAACGGCGCGCCGGACAAAAACGGGAATATCCCATTCGGCTCCAACCCTGACACAAGGCAAAAGGCATATATGACACAGCAGGGCTGTGATCTTGTGGGTGTGATAGATGCGGAAAAAATGGTGACCATGCGCTATATAAAAGTGGGTAGTGTGCAGAATAAAATTGAATCGCCGCACTTTATAGCTGTAGACAACCAGGGAGCTTATGCATATATCTGCCTCACGGCGGGTTCTGTTATCCAGAAAATAGATACAAAAACAGATAAGGTAGTTGGAGAAGTAAGCATTGCGAACTACAAGGGTGGATTTAATTTCAACGTCTTGCACCTTTCACAGGATGGTAAAAAGTTACTTGCATCACAACTGGACGGTACCGGGGCGATTGTGATGATCAATACAGAGACGATGACCATCATGTCATCACTTGCCACACTGGACAACCCGCACGGCATTGCTGCCAATCCGACCTTTGATACATTCTATATAACAGGTCAATACGGCAACACTATATACAAAGTAGTACAAGGTGCCAGTGTTCAAAAAATATCGATGGACGGCAAACCATCAGTAACCAAATCAACACCGGGTGTAACTCCGGACGCACATGAGATCATCATGGCACCTGACTATTCCAAATACTTCCTTACCTGTGAGAATACATATGAGATACGCGTGATGGACAGGCTGGGCGATAGCTTACTGAAAGCAATACCTGTAGGCAAAAAACCACAGGAAATGGCTGTTTCAAAAAGCAAGCCTTACCTCTTTGTATCGTGTATGGAAGATGTATCGCAGGTATCCGCTCTCTTTAAAGGGTCAATTTATATCATCAACTATAATACGCTTGACGTTGTAAAACGAATAGACGGTGAGTTTTACCAACCTCATGGCATGGCGGTAGACGATAAGAATGGTAAAGTATATATAGCCAGCAGGAATTCTAATGCGAATGGACCCGCCCCACATCATACTTCAGATTGTGGCGGACGAAACGGCTACTACCAGGTATTTGACCTCAACACATTAACGCCTGCCAACAACAGGCGTTATGAAGTTACGCCCGACCCGTATTCTATAGGTATGCGTTTTAAATAAGAGCAAGGAATATATCCGATTTTGTGCGAGGTGCGGGCATTAAGCCCGCACTTTGTACATTTGGGTTATGCTTACAGTTTCAATACATGGTATGGCCATACAGGCCAAACGCGGCATGTATGCCGAAGAACAAAAGATAGAGAACAGCTTTGAAATAGATGTGGACGTTTTTGTGCCTGCTGCTGATACCAACGAGATACCATTTGTGGACTACAGCATCATACGCGATACAGTAGCTGAAATGTTTGCACGCCCTCACGATATCATAGAACACTATATACGTGATATACATGCCGGACTGAAAAGCAAATTCCCTGAGTCTGAGAAAATAAAGATCGTGATACGCAAACTCAATCCACCCATGCCCGGGCAGGTGGCATATGCGCAGGTAATGTTTGAGGGCTGATGATGTAACTTTATATCTTGAACAAATTTCTGAACATACTGATGATCGTTTTTGTGTTTGCGATACATAGCTGCAAACACAAAGACCCCGTACAACCATCAGGCACAACAGTAACTGACAATTTTCCGGACGGCATTAAGGAGATCATGCTGAATAAATGCGCCACAGCGGGTTGCCATAATGCGGAAAGCTATACCGGTGCCGGTGGTTTATTGCTGGACAGCTGGGACCATCTTTTTGATGGTGGCAATAACGGTGCTGTGGTTGTGCCTTACAATGCTGATAACAGCTCACTATTATACTTTGTAAATACCAACACAGACCTGGGCACAACAGCGTTGCCAACCATGCCTTACAATCAAACGCCGCTCAGCAAAGAAGAGTACCTGCTGCTGCGCGACTGGATAAACAACGGCGCACCGGGAAAAGACGGCAACATACCATTTGCCGATAACCCCGACACACGCCAGAAAATATACATGGTGCAGCAGGGTTGTGACCTGGTAGGTGTTGTAGATGCCGAAAAACAGGTAGTAATGCGTTACATACCTGTTGGTAATACATTTGGAAAAGAGCAACCGAATAATATCGTCATGTCGCCTGATGGCAGGTATGCGTATGTATCATTCTGGGGTGCAGACATTATTCAAAAAATTGACACACGTATTGACAGTGTTATCAGCGAAGTAAAAACACCCAAAGGTTTTCAAAAGGCCATAGCACTGAGCGCAGACGGTACCAAACTGATCGCCTGCAACTGGTACACGCAAGACCTGCTGTTAATAGATGCAGTGAACATGCAACTGGTATCCAACTTCGGACAGAACATTCAGTTCATAGCAGGATTTGAAAGCAACCCATCATCAGATGCGTTTTATGCAACCGGACAATTCGGCAACACCATATATAAAATATCAATGGATGGCACATATAAAACCATCAGTATTGACAGGCAACCTCCGACACAAACTTCAGCACCCGGCACACCCGACCCCTACAGTATCCGCTTATCTCCTGATAAGAGTAAATATTTTATTACCTGCACCAACACGCATGAAGTACGTGTGATGGATGCTAATACAGAAGCACTCATAGCCACCATACCTGTAGGCGAAAACCCTCAGAACATGAGCTTTTCTACCACTACTTCCAACCTGTTCGTTACCTGCATGAACGACACCACCAGCAAGCTGGAAGTAGGCAGTGTGTATGTGATAGATCATAACACCAATAAAGTGGTGAAAAAGATTACCGGAAAATTCTTTCAGCCTTATGGTATAAGTGTAGATGATACCAAAGGACTTGTGTACATATTCAGCCGTAACGAGGACAAGAACGGCCCGCCACCGCACCATAGCTCACCCTGCGACGGACGCAACGGCTTTTACCAGGTGTACGACGTCAACACCCTTGAACCATATACTAATAAGCGATTTGAAGTAACGGTTGATCCTTACAGTGCTGCTGTGCGATTCAGGTAGTATATTATTTATACAACTCGATCTTCAGATCATCGTAGAAAAGCTGCATCTTATTCATATTCCACATGTACAGGTTTAGCTCATCTGTTTCTGCTAATCCAGCAGGAATTTTAGTATAAAAATATACTTCGCCCCAGCGCCAGTATTCGCGATGGTCTATTCTCAGGTCACTACTATTGACATGTTTACAACTGTTATCTGCAATACCTACTTTATTATCTACCATGCAACCTCTCCAGTATTTATATTGCCTGTTCTCATCTTTAATATCAAAAACAAGAATATGCGGTTCGTCGTCAGCATAGTCGGTATACATGAACCTGCCACTACACCTCACCCATACTGCATCTTTAAAGTCAGACTTGTTGTATTTTATGCGTACGCCCTCATCAGCATATTCATCACCTTCGTGTATATGATATATAAAACCTGTACTATCCTGCGGGTCAGCCACGTAATGATTATTCAACGAGTCATTATATCTGTTTTCAGCCAGTATGCCTATCTTAGTCAGCTTTGCTGCATCCGGCTGAAACTCTGCCATATCTGCTGCGAGTAATGCATTGTATGATATCTTATTTTTAAATATCATCTCCATGAAATACGGGAAGTTGGCATCTTGGCTTTTGAACTTAAATTGTGCCATGAGCGTACTGAGAGAAACAATAACAGAAATAAAGAACAGGCACACGGTACCAAAGAGCATTTTTGCAATTACACCCTTACCTGAAACATACCTGATAAAAGCTGCCAATGGCACTGCCAACAATGGATACATATGCAACATAGGTCTTGAACCCAGCCCATTGATATAATTATAGCAATACCATGAATAGATGATGTATATGTATACAGGCACCATCACAAGTATAACTATCAGCCATTGTTTGTAGTGCTTGTTTAAGAATAATCCTGCCAATGCAAAAACCATAACAGGAGCATATGGCAGCCAACCGTTTTTAAAATAGAATATGCCGGCAATAATCTGAGGTTCCAGCCAGAAAAAACTCTGTTTACCATAGCTGTAAAAAAAGTAATTGCCGGTAATCATTTTCCAGTAAATAAGCTGGGGGATAAAAGGGATAATAAAAACCAAAGCCGCAATAAGTATTGGCTTGATATTGTCTTTCAGGAATGTAATCCTGCTACTGAAAGTTGCTTTATTATACACACTATATAATAATGGTATAAAAAGACACACAATATCCGTAGGCCGCATAATGGTTATGAAACCTGCAATAAATCCCAAGATCATAAAATACTTCAAAACCGGCCGTTCATACAGTTTGATAGTAAAGTACATCAACAATGTATACAGCAAAAACAACGGAACATGGCTCATCCCAGCCTGATGGAATGTGAACCAGAACAAATTTGTTGCCAGCAAAACAAGCACTAAACTCAGCAATGAATGTAAACTACTAAAATATCGTCTCAGGATCTTATACAGCAGCAGCATAGCCAGGAATACGTAAATAAGATTACCTGAGATAATAGCAATGTTGTATGTATTACTATAACCGTTAGCAGGAAGTCCCATTACTTTTTCATAAGCATGTGCAACCATGAAAAATGGCAATTCTGCAAGCGCCACTGCATAGGTATATTGACTAATAGCATGTTCAAAGCCTAATTCTACAGCAACTTTCCTGCAGTCATTTGTATAAGCAAAAATACTTTCAGGCAATTCAATACCCGGAGGGAAGATCTCAATATTCAGCAAATTACCATAAATAATAGTTGCCGGCAGGTACAGGTAGTAACCCATTGCATCGCCGTACAACGTATAATTGTTCTTGTTGTACCTTGCCATAAAAACAGTACCAATAGCTAGTGTAAGAGCAATTATGACAACTGGCAATATTTTGCGTGACATTATAAGGCAGGTATTTAAATAAACTTGCGGTAAGTTAATGATATTTGATCACTCGCTATTGTTTAACAAGTCATTGCGCAACAAAACCTGACACATAAATAAATACAGCTTACTTTTGTAACATGGCGACCAAGCTCTCAGTAAACATCAATAAAATTGCGACTTTAAGAAACAGCCGTGGAGGCAATACCCCCAACGTGCTGCAGGCGGCAATCGACTGCCAGCAATTTGGCGCGGATGGCATCACAGTTCACCCTCGCCCGGATGAACGCCATATACGTTACAGCGATGTAAGAGAGATCATGCCGGTCATTACAACCGAGTTTAATATTGAGGGCAATCCTAAAGAGGAAAAATTCGTACAACTGGTGCTGGAAACAAAACCCCACCAGGTGACACTGGTACCTGATGCTGCAGGGCAGCTAACTTCAGACCACGGCTGGGATACTATAGCCGAGGCCCAATACCTGCGCGACACTATTGAGGTGTTCAAAAGATCAGGCATACGTGTTTCAATATTTGTTGACCCCGTAGAAAATATGGTAGCAGCGGCAGCCGATACCGGAACTGACCGTATTGAGCTATATACAGAAGCCTATGCCGCCAACTATCATAAAAACAAAGAAGCGGCCATTGCTGATTATATAAAAGCGGCAAAAATGGCCTATGAAAAGAACCTGGGCATCAACGCCGGACACGACCTGGACAGGGATAACCTCGGGTATTTTTCCGCATCTATCCCTCATCTTTTAGAGGTTTCCATCGGCCATGCACTGATAGCAGATGCTTTATACTACGGACTGGAGAACACCATACAACTCTACAAACGCTGCCTCTAAGCTGTATTAACAATCAAATAACATCCGATTAACAAATTTCAGGAGACAAAGATTTTTCATAAACTATTCTCTGTCAGCTGGTTATAATTAGGGGTATTGCTTACTGTTAACATTGTGGATATATAGATATCCACAATTGCACATTGTTTACTCACAGACAGTCAACATTTTATAACTTTATTAACAATTCGAGGAAGAACAACCGGACCCCCTGTTACATCGTATATATAGAGAAGTTTTAACGTATTGAATTTTATGATAAGAGGATTATCTGCATTGGCGATACTATGCACTATAGTAGCTATGCCTATCATCGTCAACGCACAAGCACCTGTAGCCGGCTTTTCGGCAAGTAAAACATCGGGATGCTCGCCTGTAGTAGTACAATTTACCGACCAAAGTACCAACAGCCCTACCAGTTGGTACTGGGATCTTGGAAACGGTGGTAGCTCCACACTACAAAACCCTGCGGCGTCATATATTACCCCCGGCACTTACACCGTAATTCTTACCGCTACCAATGCCAACGGTAGTACCAACGATACAGGTTACATTACAGTACACACTTCACCATCAGTAGCTTTTTCAGCAGATACAACGATCACCTGCGGTACCAAAACCGTGACCTTTACCAACTCAACAGTGCCCGGTGCGGGTGGTGCGGTTTCTTACCTGTGGGACTTTGGAGACGGAGACTCATCTACTGTAGCCAGTCCGACACACACTTATACTTACCCCGGCAACTTTACAGTATCACTGGTTGTGGTAAACAGCAGCGGATGCACCAGCAGTCTTACCAAAAATTCCTACATCAAAGTCATATCTAAACCATCAACTGCGTTTTCA